>VFSW01000062.1_pt1 | contig 125319 bp, 113 predicted proteins | sample 5358111 | NCBI WGS metagenome assembly VFSW01 (sample SAMN11554181, study PRJNA540505) | mine drainage metagenome | isolation source: sediment from site ElyBrook_90M | place: USA: Ely Copper Mine, Vershire, VT | collected 2017 | reverse complement strand
GCATGAACTGGGGCACACGCTGGGCGCCGATCACACCGGCCTGCTGGGCGGGACCATGTACCCCTACATCACGGGCATCATTCCGCGCTATCTGACTACGGACGATCTGGCCTTCGTCAATTCGGTGTATCCGGCAACCGCGTCGCCGGCGCCATCCGGCACTGTCAGCGGTACGCTCATGCTGGCGGGCGCACCGGTCTCCTATGGGATGCTGACGATGATCGACACCGCCGGGGGCTCAACCGTGGGCGGGCTTTCGAAGCCGGACGGAACCTTTTCGTTTCCTGTACCGCCCGGAACATATATTGTCTACGCGGAACCCTACAACCCGTTCATGCAGCCCGCCAACTTCTATTCAACATCCGCGCAGGCGGCGACGATTTCAACGTTTCAGTCAACCATGTACGGCGGCTCCGCGAACCCGACGCCGGTGACCGTCAGCGCGGGCGGCACGGCCACGGTCAACATCGGCGTTACGGCAGGCACAACGCCATTGCAGATTCAGTATTACGCATTCGGGGGAGCGGGGAAGTCGGGTGACGTCACCAACCTCAATGGCATGGGCGGACCGATTCAGGTACCCTCAGGCGCCACGGTCAATACCGTCGACTTCGTATTTATCGGCAAAGGACTGGATGCGACCCTGACGGACGCCGGCTTTCACGTCTACGGCCAGGGAATTTCAGTGCATCCGGGGACGGTGCGCGTGGATAATTCCGTCAGCTTTCCGCAAGGCCCGCTGATCCGCGCAACGCTCGATATTCCGGCGCGCCAGACCGACACGCTGGCCAGTATCTTCATCAATACGGCAAGTGGGACAATGTCGCTTTCGGCGGTCTTCACCGTCACGCCACCCGCCCCCATAGTTACTTCGCAGGGCGTGCGGAGCGCCGCGAGCGGGCTCGGCGACGGAAACGGAAACGGAGCGGTCTCGCCGGGTGAGCTGGTAGCGGTTTACGGCACGGGCCTGGGCCCGACGGGCGGTCCGGTGTATGGCGGGTTCTACAACAAGGGCTACGACAGTTATGGACTCCTTGCGCCGGATCTGGCCGGCATATCGGTGACGTTCGATGGAGTACCCGCGCCGATCTTCTATGTAAATGGCCAGCTTACGGGTCAGTCCTACGGACAGATCAATCTCCAGGCGCCTTTCGAAGTCGCAGGCAAGACATCCACGCAGGTTGTCGTGAATTATCTGGGGAGCAAAAGCGCGCCGGTCACCGTTCCGGTGCTGCCATCGCAGCCTGCTTTCTACACGGCAAACGGCAGCGGCACAGGTTCGGTGAGCGCATACAATCTGGCGGATTCCACCCCTAACACCGCGCAGAATCCCGCGGCGCGCGGCGATCTGGTGCTTGTTTTCGGCACGGGCATCGGCCCGGTCGGCTATGCCGTTCAAACCGGCCAGGGAGCGCCCGCGCCTCCAGCAAACTTTACCGGCAATTTCACGTACAGTATCGGCGGTTCGCCCGCGGCCCCCGCGCTGTTCGGGGGATGGGCGCCAACATTTGTGGGATTCGTGCAGTGGGATCTGGCGATCCCGATGACGAGCGCCACGGGCGCGGTCCCCATCACTGTGACCGACGCCTCGGGCGCGAGCACTCAGCCGGGAGCAACCATTTACGTCAAGTGACCAGCCTTGACAGGGCGTTCGCGCGGGGCATATGATGACGAACCAGTGGTGTCCGGTTTGCCGCCGGATTTCCGCGAAGAGGTTCCCGCAAAAACATGAGATCTTTGTTAACTGTTTTGACGCTTGGCCTGGCGCTGGTTTGCACTACCGAGCCCCTGCTGGCGCACCACTCGACCGCCATGTACGACATGGCGAATCCCGTTACCGTGACCGGCGTGGTGAAGCGCTTCGAGTGGACGAATCCCCATGCGTTTATCTACCTCGAAGTGAAGGACGATAAAGGGAAGGTGGAGGAGTGGGCCATCGAGATGATGAGCCTGAACCACCTCAAGTCGTATGGCTGGGCACGCGATCTGGTCAAACCGGGCGATGTCATCAGTTGCACGGGCGGACGCGCCAAGAGCGGGTTACCCGCCATGCTGAGTTCGCTGATGAAGCTTTCCGACGGCCGCATGATCAAGTCCTGAAGTCCATTCATGCCCATCAAAGCGCTGTTGGCCGCGGCCGTTGCCGCATCGATGGTTTCGATCGCCGCCGGACAGGCCCCTCAGGCGCCGCTTCAGGGACCTTCCGGCGCCTATCAGCAGGCGGCGCGGATTCCGGCGCGCATTCTTGATTTCTCCGCCGAACCGGCTTCGATCCAGCCCGGACAGAGCGTCGATTTGCGCTGGTCGGTCGAGAACCCGTCGTCAATCGAAATCGATTCCGGCATTGGACCGGTCAGGCCTAAAGATTCGCTCAGACTGAAGCCGGCCGCCACAACGACTTATACGCTGACCGTGCGCGGCAACAACGGCGTGCTGACGAAGTCGGTCACGGTGACCGTAGAGGGGACCCGGCCGGCAGCCGCGGTGGCGGCCGCATCGGCGCCGAAGAAAACGCCGCGGATGCCCGACGGCAAGCCCGACCTCACCGGCGTGTACAACTCCAGTTCGTTTATTTTTGCCGGCCGCCAGGTTGAGGGAATGCGCGATCCGATCGCCGCCCCGCTCAAGCCCGGCGCGGAGAGCTTCAAGGTCGTCCGCGGGCCTGACGACCCGGGCCTGACATCGAACTGCATGCCGACCGGCGTGCCCGAAGCCTACTTCCTGCCGTACCCGTTCGAGATTGTGCAGGGACTCAACCGCATCGCGATCCTGTACGAGTACCCGCATCTGTTTCGCGTCGTTCCCATTGACGGCAGCGCTCATCCGGCGGATCTCGATCCCACGTGGATGGGCGACTCCGCCGGCCATTGGGAAGGCGATACGCTGGTGGTCGACGCCACCGGCTTCAACGACAAGACCGAGCTCCCCGGCGGCTATCGCCACTCGGAAGCGCTGCACGTGGTGGAGCGTTTTCACCGGCGCGACGCCGACAACCTGGAGTGGGAAGCGACGATCGAAGATCCGAACGTCTTTGCGCAGCCCTGGAAGCTGAAGAGAGTGTTTCCTCTGCGGCCCGAACTGGAAAAAGTAGACGAATTCGTCTGCGAAAACAACCACGACTACACGTCGTTTTTCAAAAAGTGAGTGACCCGACATGGTTATCGCAGTAACAGTTGTGCTCGCGGCGGCGGCCCTCGCGCAGGTGGCTCCGGGCGGCGCGCCCGCCTACCAGCAGGCGGCGAAGCTTCCGGCCCGGATCGTCAGTTTCACGGCTGAACCGGCTTCCATCAAGCCCGGGCAGCAGGTGGTTCTTCACTGGGACGCGGAAAACCCGATGGGGACCGCGATCGACCAGGGGGTTGGCGTTGTCACGCCCAGAGGGAGTCTGCGTGTGTCGCCGAAAGCGACTACAACTTACACGCTGACCGTCCGGGGAGCGAACGGCAATCTGACGAAAGACGTTACCGTGACGGTTGCCGGCACGGTTCCCGTGGCGTCAGGCGAGGCCGCGGCGGACGCTGCGGCGAAGGCCGTACCGCGCACGGCGGAGGGCAAACCCGACCTTTCGGGAGTCTACAATTTTTCGATGGGAGGCGGACGCGGAGGCCGTGGCGCGGCCGCGGCGCCGTCCGCGGGCGGCATCGCCCGAACGCCGACGCTGAAACCCGGCGCGGAGAGTTTCAAAGTCGTGCGCGGCCCGGACGATGCCGGCCTGACTTCGGATTGCATGCCGCTCGGCGTGCCCGGCTCGTTCAACGTGCCGTATCCGTTTCAGATTATTCAGTCCCCGAAGTTCATCACCATCTTTTACGAATACCCGAATACGTTTCGGATCATTCCGACGGACGGGCGGCCGCATCCGGCGGATCTGGATCCGACGTGGATGGGCAACTCGGTCGGCCATTGGGACGGCGACACGCTCGTGGTGGATTCGATCGGCTTCAATGAGAAGACCGAGGTCGACGGCTACCGCCATACCGAAGCGCTGCATGCGGTCGAGCGTTTCAGCCGCCCCGAATTGGGCAATCTGAAGTATGAAGTGACGGTGGAGGATCCCAACGTGTTTGTGGGACCCTGGACCGAAAACCGGACGTTCGCGCTCCGCCCCGAGCTGGAGAAGATCGACGAATTCGTCTGCGAAAACAACCGCGACTACAGCAAGATGTTCAAGAAGTAAACCAATCGGTCTTCGGCCACCCGCTATATTCTCTTGACAGAATATTCTGTCGCACGCATAATGATTGCAGTGGCGTGGGAGGTAGAGTTCACCGAGGAGTTCCGGGACTGGTGGAACACGTTAGGTGAAGATCGGCAGGACGATGTCGCGTATTCCGTCGGACTTCTTGCGGAGCTGGGTCCCGCGCTGGGGTTTCCCCACAGCTCGAAGATCAACGCCTCGCGTCACACCGGAATGCGTGAACTCCGAACGCAAAGCGGCGGAAGGCCACTGCGGACGCTCTATGCTTTCAACCCGCTCCGCACAGCCATCCTGTTGATCGGTGGCGACAAGACCGGAGACGATCGATGGTACGAGCGCTTCATTGCCGTCGCCGACCAGATTTACGATAAGCACCTCGTGGAGGTCCGGAAGGAGAAGGGAGCATAAGTGCCAGTCCGAAAATTCAAGGAACTGCTCGATGCCATGCCGGCCGAGCGCAGAGAAAAGGTTGCGCGGCGGGTTAGCGACACCATCGCCGCAATGCCGCTCGATGGACTGCGGCGGGCCCGGCAGATGACACAGACCAGGCTGGCCGAGACTCTGGGAGTGAACCAGGGTGAGGTGTCGAAGATCGAGCATCGAACCGACCTCTACCTGAGCACTCTCTCTGAATATGTGGAGGCTCTCGGGGGGACGCTGGAGATCCGGGCGATATTCCCCGACAGCGAGGTTCGAATCACGCAATTCGAGTCTCTCCCGTAGGCCGGGCGCCGCGAAGGCGCGCCCGGGGGTGTACTCGAACCGGATTTGGGTTCAGGCGAGGTTAGCTTTATATAGCGCGATGAGCTTGCCCCAGGCCCGGTCGGCTTCCGCCTTGTTGTAGATCGGCGCGCCGTTCTGCATGGGCATATCGGGCACGCACCACCCATGCAGCATTTCCGCGTAGACCTCGATTTCAGCCGGATTTTTAGCGGCGTCGAAGGCTTCCTTCAACTTGTCTTTCGCGTCGGGCTGGGTTTTGTCGTCGCTCGACGCGATCCCGAAATACATCCGCGCTTTGATTTTCGGCGCGAGCAGATGCGGGCTGTCGGGCTTGTCCGTGACGAGGCCGCCGCCATGGAACGACCCTCCCGCGCCGACGCGATCCGGCAGCGTGGCCGCGGTCTTCATCACGAGCGGTCCGCCCATGCAGTAACCCTGCGTGCCGATCTTCTTCGCCTTGTTCACCTGCTTCTGCGCGTCGAGGAACCCGATGTAAGCGACGGCGTCTTTCTCGGCGGCGCCGGGCGCATTGACCGATGCCATCAGCGGCGTGAGCTTCGCCCGGCCGGTCTGGAAGTTGAACGTCGAGGCATCCGTAAAGGGTGGTTTGGACACCCGGTAAAACGGATTGGGCACGATGACGGAATACCCCTCGGCGGCAAGGCGTCTGGCCATGGCGCGCATGGAGGGCCGCAAGCCAAATGCGTCGGGCCAGAGCAGCACTCCCGCATGGGAACCGGACTTCGGATGAATGAACGCCGCGTCGCAGGTTCCGTCGGGCGTTTTGATTTCGACATCGGTCTCGACGACCTCGAGGCCGGCGGCAGAGGCCGGCGCCGCCGTGGCGGCAAGGCCCGCGGCTACCGAGAGGCCTACAAATTCACGCCGGGCGATATCGCCGGGCTTTGCATCGTTCTTTTTCCGATCTTCCATCATGGCTACCTTTCGAGAGAATTGTATCGCTATTCGATTTCAGGGCCGGAACCTTCGGTCCAGCCGTTGCCCAACCCTCATGCCCGGGGGGCGTCCGGCGGGGCGCCGCGCCATGTCCTGTCGTGAATGAACAGAGGGTACATGGCCACCAGGCCCTTCTGCTCATCGAGCGCCAGCGCGCGCCGCGGCCGGATGTGTTTCATATAAGCGAAGGTCTTGCCGTCGATCTGTTCCGCGCAGGTCATCATGCTGAACTTGAGCGGCGCGCGGCGTGGTCAGAAGCGGCACGGCGGCCGCGTTGATGTTGCGGTCGCAGAGTTGGTCGATTTCGAGGATCCTGCCGCGATCCACCTTCAGACGGACGGCGACGAGCGCGTCCCGGCCCTGAATTTTCAAGCGCGCCTGTTCGGAGACCTGGCCCTCGATCGGGTCGGCGGCAATCAGCGACAGCCGCAGCGCCAGGGCGCCGAGAAGCGCGCCGATTCTGCTGCTTCTGCTTCCGCTTCGCCCGCTCCGCGATGCGATTATATGTCAATGCCGCGTGCGGTTCAAATGGTTCGGCGCGCGAACGGGTAAACTGGGAATTCGCCATGCCCGATTCCAAAACATCACGGGAGACCGTTTCCCGGAGCGGCGTGCGCCTCACCCGCCAGCGGAAAATTCTGCTCGATCTCATCGACAAGACCGGGCTGCATCTGGATGCGGAACGTCTTTTCCAGCTCGCGAAAGAGAAAGACCCGAAGCTGAATCGCGTCACCGTCTACCGGACGCTGAAGCTGCTCAAGGAAGGCGGCCTCGTGGATGAGCTCGATCTCATGCATCAGGCGGGCGAGCAGCATTACTACGAGACACGCCGCAAGCAGGAGCACGCGCACGTGATCTGCCTTGGCTGCGGCAAAGTGGAAGAATTCTTCGGAGAGCCGCTGCAGCGTCTGCGCAAACAGATCGAATCGCATTTCGGATTTCAGATTGTGCTGGCGCGAACCGAGGTGGGCGGCTATTGCCCGCATTGCCGGACGCTGCGCGCGCAGGAACTGGAACGCGCCGCGGCCGAACCGCATCCGCCCGCGCGGCGCAGTGTCTGATGGCGCCGATCCCGGAAGCGTCCGCAAGCCTGGTGGCGATCGATCCCAACGGCCGGCGCGTGCGCGTGCCGCTGGTTCCTCTTCCGTTCCGGATGGGCCGGGCGCCCGATAACAACCTGGTTCTGCGCGACAGCCGCGTCTCGCGTAACCATGCGCAGATTGCGTTCAGCGAAGGGAACTTCATTCTGGAAGACCTTGGCAGCAGGCACGGGGTGTGGGTGGACGGGCAACGAATTGAAAAGTCGAGGAAGCTCGACGGCGCCGAGCAGATCGAGTTCGGAGTTCCCGACGGCTACCGGTTGCACTTCACGCGCACCGGCGAAGAACTGCGGCGGCTGCTGAACAGGCCCGTGCCGGGCGAGACCGGCCAGTCCGGCAGCGCGAACCTGGAAAAGCTCCGCGCCGTGCTCGAGGTTGCCCGATCGCTCCAGAGTTCCTTCTCGACCGACGATGTTCTGAATACAGTGGTTGACGCGGCGCTCGCGGTCACCGGCGCGGAACGCGGATTCCTGCTGCTCTTCGGCGCTGAGCACGAATTGCAGGTACGCAGCGCACGGGCAAGGAGCGGCGGCGATCTCCCACCCTACGACCTGCGGGTTCCGCGCCGTTTGATTCAGCAGGCGCTCGAAAGCCGGCGCGAGCGGTTGGCCATGGCGTCCGCCCCGCCCGCGCTCGCCCCCCGCGCGCCGGCCAGCACCATAGCCGATCTGGAACTGCGCAGCGTGGTTTGCGTGCCTCTGGTGCATGTGAAACTGAGCGGTTCCGGCGCCACGCAGCTGCTCCCGGCGGCACACGCGAACGCGGGCGTGCTCTACATGGATTCGCGCGCCGGGACTGTCGACCTCGCGGGAGGCAATCGCGAGTTGCTGCAGACGCTGGCCATCGAAGCGTCCACGGTTCTCGAAAACGCGCGTCTGATCGAAGAAGAGCGCGCCCGGCAGCATATCGAAGAAGAGCTTGATGTGGCGCGGCGCATCCAGCAAAGCCTGATGCCGCGGCATCTGCCCGAGGACGGCTGGTTCGTGGTTCGGGGGTCGAGCGAGCCTTCGCATCAGGTGGGCGGGGATTATTACGATGTGGTGGCGATCGGCCCGGATACGTGGTCTCTGGTGATTGCGGACGTATCGGGGAAGGGCGTGAGTTCCGCGCTGCTCGCGAGCTTTCTGCAGGGCGTATTCCTGAGCGCATCCTGCACCACGGACATTCCCGAAGTGCTCGCGCGCATCAATACCTTTCTGAGCGACCGCGCCGAACATGGAAAATACGCCACCATGTTTTACTCGAAGCTGGATTCGGCGGGACGCCTGACCTATGCCAACGCCGGCCATTGCGCGCCGCTGCTGGTGCGCGCGGCGGGGCAAATCGAGAAGCTCGCCGCCACTTCCATGCCCGTGGGCCTTGTGGCGGGGACGCCGTTCCTGCTGGACCACCGGGATCTCGCGCCCGGCGCCCGGATCGTTCTCTACACCGATGGCATCACGGAGGCGCAGAACGCCGCCGCGGAATTTTTCGGGCGCAAACGCCTTCGCGAGGCCGTGCAGCGCGCCGGGGGCGCGAGTTGCGTCGATCTGCACCGGGCGATTCAGAAGGCGGTTCTCGACTTTACGGCGGGGGCCGAGCAGGCGGACGATCTCACACTGGTGGTGGTGGAGTACCGCGGCGGAAGGCGATTGAAAACGCCTTGAAACCTTCCGGCATTCCAATGCGACAATAGTTTCATGCGGTTTGCGTTGGCCCGAGTTGCGGCGGTGGGGTGTCTCTGCACACTGGCGGGCCTTGCTCAACAGCAGCTTTCGGTGAGTAAACTCATTGAATTCATCACTTCGTCCATCAGCCAGAAGATGCCGGACAAGGACGTGGCGGGCTTTCTCGCTACCGTAAAGCTGACGGAGAAGCTGGACCCCCGCACCATTGAGAACCTTCAGGGCGAGGGCGCCGGGCCCAAAACGGTGGACGCTCTGAGCCGTCTGGCGGAGGCGTCGGCCAACCTCACGCCGCCGCCGCCGAAGATCGCGGCGCCGAAACCGAAGCTCCGGCAGCCGCCCTCGTACCCACAGCAACAGAAGATTCTGAATGAAACCCGCGAGTATGCCCTGAACTACTCGAAATCTCTGCCGGACTTCATTTGCCTCGAAGTGACGCGCCGTTATTACGACAGACACTACAAACCCGGCGCCGAGGGCTCGTGGGCAATCAGCGATCAACTGGCGGAGAAGCTGACGTATTACGACCAGAAGGAAAAATACGAACTGATCAGCCGGAACGACGATTCGCTGTACGGCAAGTCTTCCGAATCCGTGGGCGGCGCGCTGTCACGGAATGAATTCGGAACGCTGATGAAGGAAGTTTTCGAGCCCGAATCGAACGCCGAATTCCACTGGGAGAGATGGGGAAATCTGGGCGGGCACCTGATGCACGTCTACACCTATTTCATCGACCAGCCGCATTCTCACTGGACGCTCGACTATCAGCGTCAGCAGCAGGTCACGCCCGCGTATCACGGAGAGGTCTTCGTGGAAGAGGCGACTAACGTAATCTGGCGGATTTCGGTGGATCCGGAACCCCCGCCCAGCTTTCCGATGCAGAATATTCATGAGACTCTGGACTATCGCTACACCGATGTCGGCGGCCAGAATTTCGTCCTGCCCCAAACCGGGGAAGTGATCATGCGGGCGGACGGCATCGGCACGAAGAACGATATCTCGTTCCGCAGCTACCGGAAGTATTCCGCCGACACCACCATCACGTTCGACGATGCGGACGTCACCGCGGCGCCTGGCGCCGAAAAACCGGAAGACACGAAGCCAAAGCAGTGATATTTTCCTCCCAGCCGATGCCGCGCGCCGTCAGGATGCTCATCCTGGCGCTGGCCATCGCCGCCACGCTGGGCGTGGCGACCGCATCGGCATCGCCGCTGCATTTCCATGAAGGCTCGTCGTCGAACGGCTGCAATATCTGCTTCGTCGCGCACACGGCGGTGGTTGAGACACCGTGCGTTCAGCCTGTTTACGGTCTGGAACTTGCGGGCCGCACCTCGTTGACGCTCCCGTTCTTCGGCTATCAGGCGCTTGCCGCCCAGCCCCATTGCTCACGCGGTCCCCCGTCTTCCTCTTTGTAGCTGCGTCGTCCGCAAGTCCGCGAAAACAAAGGTCTGCAAGAGGGGAAATGAAATATATTGCATTGGTTTCGCTGGCACTGTTCGGTGCGAGCGCCATTCCGGCATTTGCACAGGGAATGGGTAACTCGGGGACCATCGCCGGAACCGTTGTGGATCCGAGCGGCGCCACGGTCTCCGGCGCCACCGTCGAGATTCATAACAAAGTAACGGGCTACGACAAGACCGCCACCACGGACGCGGAGGGAGCGTTCAAGTTTCTCGGCGTGCCACAGAACGATTACCATACCGTGGTCACGGCGCAGGGTTTTCAACCCCACGTGGAAGACGTCATGGTCCAGACGACGGTGGCCGTCAATCTGAAGATCGCGATGGAACTGGCCTCTTCCGCCACGACCCTGGACGTGAGTTCCGATTCCGATCTCGTGGAATCCGTGCCGACCGCGCACGTGGATATCGATGCCTCGCAATTCGAGAAGCTGCCGATGAGTTCCGTCGCTGCGGGTCTGAACGAAGCGATAGCGCACTCCGCGCCGGGCATTGTGGAGGACTCGAACGGCCTGATACACCCGCAGGGGGATCACGCGCAAACGCAGTTCGTTTTCGATAATCAGCCGATTACCGACCAGCAGAGCAAGCAGTTCTCCACCTCCATGCCGGAAAATGCGATCGCCTCGGTGCAGGTAATTACGGGCGCGCCGCCGGCCGAGTACGGCGACAAGACGAGCCTCGTGATCAACGCGATTACGAAGAGCGGCCTCGGGATCGACAGGATGTTCGGCAGCGAGACGACGAGCTACGGCTCCTTCGGCACGACAACGGAGAGCGTGACGCTGGGCACGGGGGGCAAGAAATGGGGCGATTTCATCTCGGTCAATGGAGTACGCTCCGGCCGGTACCTCGATCCGCCCGAGTTTTCCGCGATGCACGACGTGGGGAACAACGAAACGGTTTTCAACCGCGCCGACTATCAGCCGGATCAGAACGACGCGCTGCACCTGAATCTCTTTTTCGCGCGCGCCTGGTTCCAGACGCCCAATACGTACGATCAGCAGAGGGCGGGCCAGGATCAGCGCGAAATGATTCTGAGCTACAACATCGCGCCGGGCTGGGTCCACATTCTGAATGAGCACTCCACCATAACGGTCAATCCCTACGTCCGGCGCGACGAAGTTCATTACGATCCCAGCCGCAACCCCTTCGCGGACACGCCCGCGACGGTGGGCGAGAGCCGCCAGCTGATGAACGCGGGCATCAAGGCCGATTATGCGTACGCCAACCGCCACAACAATTTCAAGGCCGGCGTGCAGGCGCAGCACACGTTTCTCAACGAGGACTTTTTCCTTGGCGTCACCCAGCCCGGCTTTGTCGCGGGCGGAGGTTCTCCCGGTCTGGCGCCTTACGATCTGACGAACGGAGGCCGGCTGTTCACCTTTGCCGGGCACACGGACATCAAAGAGTACGCCGTTTACGCGCAGGACAATCTGACGTTCGGCGGCCTGAATATTCAGGCGGGCCTGCGCGCGGATGTTTACCGGGGCCTCACGGCAGGACACGCGTTCGAGCCGCGGCTGGGCGTGTCTTATCTGCTGAATCCGACGAACACGGTGTTTCGCATCTCGTATTCGAAATTCTACGAAACTCCGTATAACGAAAATCTCCTGGTTTCGAGCATCACCGGGGCCGGCGGGCTTGCCGCCAATGTATTCGGAGCGTTCGGCGCGACCCCCCTTCGGCCCGGAACGCGGAACCAGTACAATGCCGGCCTGGAGCAGGGGTTCGGCAAGCATCTGCTGGTGGACGCCGGTTACTTCTGGAAATTCACCCATAATGCGTTCGATTTCGACAGCCTCTTCAGCACGCCCATTGCGTTTCCGATCGAGTGGCGCAAAAGCAAAATCGACGGCGCCGCGGCGCGCGTGACCCTGACGGATATCGACGGCTTTACCGCGTATACGGTTCTGGGACATACGCGGGCGCGGTTTTTCGGCCCGGAAATTGGCGGCCTGATTTTCAATTCCCCGCTCAGCAACTCCGTCTTTCGCATCGATCACGACCAGGCGCTGGAACAAACGACCAACCTCCGTTACCAGCCGAAGAAAAACGGCGCGTGGACGTCTTTCACGTGGCGTTACGACAGCGGCGAGGTGGCTGGAGCCATCCCCACTCTGGCCGACGCTTATGCGCTCACGGGCGATGAGCAGGCCTCGATCGGGTTCCATTGCGGCGCGACTTACGCGACCCTCTACAACCCGATCGCCTCGTGCGCGGGCGGCAATGCATCGGCCACGCTGGTGCATATTCCCAGAGCGGGTACGTACAATCCAGACACCAATCCGCCGCGCGTCGCACCGCGAAATATGTTCGACGTCGCCGTTGGCCACGACGATCTGTTTCATACCGACCGCGTGCGCTACCGGGCGCAGTTGACCGCGGTCAACATCACGAACACGGTCGCGCTGTATAACTTTCTCTCGACCTTCAGCGGCACCCACTTTGTGACTCCGCGGGCGTATACCGCTGAGTTCGGCATTGTGTGGTAGCGGGGATCATCGCCAGAGGGAATGGCGCCCCCAGGAGCTGGGTTGCCTTTTGATGTATTGCACAAGCCGGGGAAGAGCGGCGCGGTTGGGGCTGCTGCCGTGCGGGAGCGCATCGCGCCAGATCACCAGATCGCCCGCGCGGCCGGCAATCGGCACGGCAAGGCTGGAAAGATCCTGTTTGCGCGGATCCTCGCCGGCGGGCAGGTCCCGCAGCCAGGATTCAATCGTCCGGTGGAATCCCGGCACGCAGGTAAACGCTCCCTGGTCGGCGGCTGTATCGGCCAGATACAGAATGCCCTGGACGCCGAAGGGAATCGGCTGGGCCAGGCTCACATCCCAGTGCAGGTGGGGACCCGGAAACGTCCAGCCGGGCCGCTCGGGCGGATTGAAACCGGCCTGATCCACGCTGCCCCAGAGGTCTTCGCGTCCCCATAACTGGGCGAAGGCCCGGTGGATACGGGGGGAGTCGCGATTGGCCCATAGCGCGGGGTGGTGCAGCAGGGGGACCCAGATGCTGTGGCCCTGCGGCCCCCGGTACCATGTCTCAGGCCGGTCCAGACGCACGTCGAGAAACTCGCAGATCGCATTGACGGCCGCCCGGCAGTTTTCGGGAGGGACGGCGTCATGCAGGATGACGTATCCGTTTCGATCCCAGAACGCGAAGTCGTCCGCAGTCAGCACCGGTTCCGCGTCCGGATCGGCCGGAGAGCCCGCAACGCCCTCTTCGGAAAGCGCGGTATTGAGCCGATCGATCCGGGCCGGGTCGAGCGCCCCTCCGTTCTTTTCCAGAATCCAGGACTCAAACTCTTCAAGAGACGGCGTCTTCTGGAAGAGAAAATCGTAGGTCTCGCGCAACCCGACCCTGAGACCGCAGAGCAGCGTGGTCTCGGCGACCCAATCGTCGTCTTCTCCGTTGGGGGCACCCGCAACCTTGCGGGACCAGAATGTCTCCAGGTGGCGGACTCCGAGGTTTCCCATTGGCATCAGACTACATCATCGTCGCGACTGCGGCTGATAAGATCGAGGCCATGCGATTGCTGGCAATGGCCGCCTTACTCTGCACCGTGGCTTCGGCGCAGTGGATCAAATATCCAACCGGCGGCGTGCCAAAAGGCAAGGACGGGAAACCGAATCTGTCCGCCCCGGCGCCGCGCACTTCCGGCGGCAAGCCGGACCTTTCCGGGATGTGGACGATCGGGGACCCGCTGCCTTGTCCCAAACTCCTGACCGACGACTACGGCGAGTGTCTGGAGAAAATGCCCATCTCCCTGATTACAGCCGATTTGAACAAGGCCGTACCGGGTGGCCTGCCGTTTCAGCCCTGGGCTCTCGACGTTCTGAAGCAGCGGCAAACCGCGATCGATCCGCACGTGCGCTGCCTGCCCTCGAATTTCCCGAGGATGTTCACGCTGCCGCACATCACCAAAATCGTGCAGACGCGCGGGTTGCTGATCCTGATGAACGAATACAACGCCAGCTACCGGCAGATTTTTCTGGATGGACGCAGCCTGCCGGTAGACCCGCAGCCGTCGTGGAACGGGTATTCCACGGCGAAGTGGGAAGGCGATACGCTCGTGGCGGAAACGAACGGCTTCCGCGACGATCTGTGGATGGATATGGCGGGCACGCCCCTGACCGGAGCAGCCAGGGTAACCGAGAGGTTCCGGCGCCCGAACTTCGGGACGCTCGAAATCGACGCCACCGTGAACGATCCCAAAGCCTACACAAAGCCGTGGAACCTGAAGATCGTGAATCGCCTGGTGCTCGATACGGAGTTGATCGACGAGGTGTGCCTTGAGAACGAAAGCAGCGCGCAGCACATGAAAGCGCGGTAGTCAGAACAAGCCCAGCTTGCGGCAGGCGCGAAACCACGGCGACCGGTTGAAGCGCAGCATTTCGGAGTCGTGCTTCCGGCGCACATCCCCCCATTGCTCCACAATTTCGCGGGTTTGTTCGAGTCCCAGGCTGAAAGGCCCTTTGCGAGCCGCAACGGGAAGGGACCAGGATTCGTCGTGCACGATCCCAAACGGCGGGTAGTCTTCGCCGTAAAGCCAGATGAAAAACCAGATTCCCGAACACCTGTGTGCTGCCGTCGCGCGCGCGATTCACGAGCACCATCCGGTCTCCGAGCTGAAGCAGGCCGAACTCATGCAGGCCGGCGAAATGCTCGGTCTGGGGCGCGTCGATCTGGTAGGGCACCGTCATGAGCAGCACGCCGCGGGCGTTCAGCAGGCGCGCCGCCGACTCGAACGCTGCTTCGGCCGGCGGCGCGGTGTGCTCGAAGACCTCGCTTGCGACCATGAAATCGTACAATCCGGATTCATGCACGGGCGGGCGCGTGATGTCGAGGCGCGGAGGGCGGTCGTAGAACGTGTTGCGGTAGTCGAACTTCGCCGCGAGCGTTTCGGCATAGGCGCCCGGGTCGCTTGCGCCCAGCCCGCGCAGGCTTTTTACCCGCGGAAAATCAGGGAGCGCCAGACTGAGCCCGAACAGTTCGAGGGAGAGGGCGTGAATCAGGCCCCGCGTGCGGACACTGGAGCCGCAGGAAACGCAACCGGGGCGTTCGCGACCCGGTTTTTCGCCCAGCCAGCCGCTCTTCTTTCCGCAGATATTGCAGATAAACTCGGGCATCGGTCTTGAGTATGACAGTGGCGGGCGCCGATATTCTTCGTTCAATGGCAGTACTAGGACTTTTGAGGGATATCCCCCCGAACCGGCGAGCGCGAGTGTTGGATAATGCTATTAAGATGGGCGATTAAGCATGACCTCCGTTATCCCCGAGACGCCGCCTGCCAACGGGACGCGGGTTTCGTTTTCCTGGGGCACAGTGGCCTGGGTTTCGGCGTTGCTGGCCGCCTGTTACGCCCCCATTCTGATCGCGCTGGTTCGCCAATGGGCCGACGATCCCGACATGGGGCATGGCTTCTTCGTGCCCGCGATCGCCGCGGCCATCGCCTGGCAGAAGCGCGACCGGATTGCCGGCCTGGCTCCGAAGCCAAACTGGTGGGGCTTGGCGATCGTGCTGTGGGCCGGGTTCCAGCTGTATATCGCGACCCTCGGCGCGGAGCTTTTCCTCGCCCGCACTTCGTTCGTGATCTCCATCATCGGCGCCGTGGTTCTGCTGGGCGGGACCGCGTACGCCAGAATTTTCGCGTTTCCCCTGTTTCTCCTGTTTTTCATGGTGCCGATTCCCGCGATCATCTATAACCAGCTCACGTTCCCGCTGCAGCTGCTCGCCAGCCGGGTTGCCGAGGCCGCCATCGACTTCATGCAGATTCCGGTCATCCGCGAAGGGAACGTGCTCATTCTTCCGCAGACGACACTGAATGTGGTGGAAGCGTGCAGCGGGATACGGTCTCTGCTGACGCTCACGTTTATGTCTCTGGTGTACGGTTATGCCTTCGAGAAGCGAACCTGGGTGCGAATCGTCCTCTTTTTTTCCACGATTCCCGTTGCGATCGCCGCCAACGCCGGACGCGTGGCTTTTACGGGCGTGGTTTCTCAGTTCAAACCTGAACTGGCCGAGGGATGGTTTCACGAGGCGCAGGGAGTGGTGATATTCATCGTCGCCCTCGTCATTCTGGTTGCATTTCACCAGTTGATTGTCCGCACTTGCAGCTTATTCAATCGAAAGCATCCATGAATTTCATTCCGCGCGGTAAATTCGCTTACGGGTTGACCCTGGTTCTGGTTGTGCAGGCGGTGTTGTTTTACTCCGCGTCGCACGCCGAAAACGTGCCGCCGGCGCTGCCTCTGGGGGCTTTTCCGACCCTGGTCGGCCCCTGGCGGCTGGTCGAGGAAGGAGTGGTCGACCAGGCCACGGAGGACGTTCTCAAGGCGGACGATACCCTGATCCGCGTCTATGGCGCCCCGGAAGGCGAGGCGAGTCTCTTTATCGCGTACTTCAAGACACAGCGGCAGGGGCAATCGCCGCACTCCCCGAAGAATTGCCTGCCGGGCTCCGGCTGGCAGCCGTCCGAAACCGGCCGCGTCGACGTTTCCGTTCCCGGCGGCCCGATCCGCATCAATCAATACGTGGTGTCGAAAGGCGAAGCCCAGAGCGTGGTTTACTACTGGTATCAGACCCAGGGCCGCGTGATCGCGGATGAATTTGCGGCGAAGTTCTATCTGATATCGGACTCCATCCGCCACCATCGCAGCGATACGGCGCTGGTCAGGGTTGTGGTTCCGATCCCGCCCGGCGGCACGCAACTGGCCGAGAAGACCGGGACCGATTTCGTCAAGGCGTTCTATCCGGTAGTCAAAGCCTACCTGCCCCGATAGCGGGCTCAGGCCGAACGGGACAGGGAATCCTGCCGGGCGCCGCCCAGCCATTCGCGGATCCGGGGCAATGCCTGTTCCGCCTCCAGCTCGCCCGCCTCCATCATTCTCCTCGCATTAACGAACCCATCCCAGGGAATCGCGCCCACGTCGGGCAGGAGCACGATGTCGGACTGTTTGCGCCACCCCTCCTCGTTGTTGGACATCATGATCTGGAAACAGCGGCTGACGACCTGGAGCATGTTCTGGGGCTCGATGGTCTCGTCCTGGTTCGGAATACAGGCTGAGATGACGTGGGTTGCGCCCATCGCGCGCGCCAGATGGGCGGGAACTTCGAGGGAGATGGCCCCATCCACGTAGCTCCTGCCGTCGATTTCAAAAGGGCGATAAAGACCGGGGTAGGAGCATGAAGCCCGGATTGCGGGCGTGACATCCCCACGATCGCGGAAGGCGACCGGCTTCCCGGTTCGCAGGTCCGTGGCGACGACGCCGAGCGGGATGCGCATGTCCTCGAAGCGCGTTTGTTTGAGGAGCTTCCGCAGGAACGCCACCATGCGCTCGCTGCCCGCGAAGCCCAGTTTCGAGATGCTCCACCGCGCAACGTCGCTGAAGCTCATCGCGCTCCCGACCGCGCCGATTTCATGGCTGCTCGCGCCGCTCGCGTAGGCGGCCGCCACCACCGCGCCGGCGCTGACTCCGGTAATGCAATGCAGCGGGATGTTTTCGCGCTCCAGCACACGGAGGATGCCCACATGCGCGATACCGCGGGCAAAACCGCCGCCCAGCGCCAGCCCGATCCGCGGGGCGGGCGAAACCCGCGCCACGAATAGAGTGCGGGGTCTCCGCTTCAGCCATCTCCAGTTCCAGCGCTTGTGCTGCATCGGCGTCACGTGATCCAGAGTACATCTTATGCCCGCCAACACCGCGTACTACCATAACGGAATGGCCAGGTCTGGAGCCGGAATCGCCGGCCTTGCGCTTTGCGCGCTCTGCATTTTGCCGCTGCGGGCGGAAGAATTTCTCATCGGAACGCCGGCGATTCGCTACTCGCTGGAGAAGCTGAACGTGCTGGGCAGCGTGCTGATGATCGGGGCGCACCCCGACGACGAGAACAACGCCGTGCTGGCTTATCTGTCGCGCGGGCTCAAAATGCGCACCGGTTACCTTTCCTGCACGCGCGGCGAGGGTGGGCAGAATCTGCTCGGTCCGGAACAGGGCGCCCTGCTCGGCGTATTGCGGACGCAGGAGTTGCTGGCCGCCCGGAGGGACGACGGCGGAACGCAGTACTTCACGCGCGCCATCGATTTCGGGTTCACCACCTCGCCCGCCGAGACGTTCGCGAACTGGGGACGCGAACGCACTCTGGCGGATATCGTGTGGGTGATCCGGCAGCAGGAACCCGACGTCGTGATTCTGTCTTTCAGCGGTACGCCGAGCGACGGGCATGGCCATCATCAGGCGTCCGCGATTCTGGGCAGAGAAGCTTTCGAGGCCGCGGGAGACGCCGGCCGGTTCCCCGAGCAATTGAAGTGGGTCAAGCCGTGGCGCGCGCGCCGGCTGTTGCGGGGCCGTTTCGCGCCTCTGACTCCGCCTCCGGGCGGGCGCGGTCCAGGTTTGGGTCCGGGCCGGGGACCCGATCCGTTTCCGAATCAACCCGTGATCTCGGTCGAGGCCGGGGATTTCGACCCCGTGATCGGCCGTTCCGACCGTGAAATCTCCGTGATCAGCCGCAACGAGCACCGGAGCCAGGGGCAGGGCGCCACCCTCGCCTATGGAGAGTCGCAGAGTCTGCTTTCGTTCGTGGAAGGCGAGCAGCCGCAGAAGGGCGTCTTCGATGGCATCGACACGAGCTGGAAACGGGTGCCCGGAGCCGGCCGGCCGGGCGAACTGCTGGCCCGGGTTGAGCGGGAATTTGACGATCTGCATCCGGAAAAGAGCGTAGCGGGGCTGCTCGAAGCGCGCCAGGCGATCGCCGGTCTGGCGGTCGAGGACAACCAGGGAACTCAGTGGGCGAAGTGGAAGCTGGAGGAAATCGACGAGGCGATCGCTCTTTGCGCCGGGCTGCGGACCGAGGCGCAGGCTGACGCCGCGACTTTCGTGCCGGGCAGCACGGCGAAGGTCTCTCTGACGGCGCTGAACCGGTCGCCGCTGCCGATCGTTCTCACGGGAATCCATCTGAGCGGCTGGGACAACATGGACGCGCCCGTGAAAGACAAGCTGCTCGCTTACAACAAGCCCGAGGTGACAACCGTTTCGCTGCCGATCGCCGCGAAGCAGCCGTATTCGCAGCCGTTCTGGCTCAGGGAGCCGCACCCGCCGGGCGGTTATACGATTTCGGACCAGACCCTGATCGGGCGGGCGGACATTCTGCCGGAGGTGGTGGCCCGGTTCGATTTCACGCTGAACTCCGTGCCGTTTTCGATCGCGGAACCGATGCATTACCGCGGCGCGGATCCTTCGAAAGGCGAGTACGTGCGCCCGGTGGCGGTGGAGCCGCCGGTTTCCATCGACCTGCCGGCGCGGAACTTCGTTTTTCCGCTGGGCGCGGCGCGGGAATTCAGCGTGGAGGTGCGGGCGCTGGTGGCGAATCAGTCGGGCGAGGTGCGTCTGGAGACGCCGCCGGGTTGGAAGGTCGCGCCCGCATCGGCGCCGTTTCAATTGAAAGAAGCGGGGGAGGCGCAGGACGTGCGCTTCCGGTTGACGCCTCCGGCGGGGCCGGCTTCGGAGCTTTTCAAGGTCACGGCGAAAGCGGGCGGCATCGAAATCTCAAACGGCGTGGACGTAATCCCCTACTCTCACATTCCGGTGCAGACCGTGCTGATGCCCGCGGAAGGCAAACTCTCCGCGGCGCCTCTGAAAGTGCTGGCGCGGCGGGTGGGTTATGCGATGGGTTCGTCCGACAAGGTGCCCGACGCGTTGCGCCAGATGGGCTGTCAGGTGGACTTGCTGGACGAGAAGGACCTCGGATCGGGCGACCTGAGCGTCTACGATGCGATTGTTACTGGCGTGCGGGCTTACTCCGTGCGGGCGGACCTGCGCGCCGCGCAGCGGCGGCTGCTCGACTACGTGAAAAACGGCGGCACGCTCGTCGTGCAATACAACAACAGCGCGGATGCGCGCATCAGCCCTTCGGTGGCGGAAGCGCTGGCGCACCTCGGGCCGTATCCGTTCACGTTCGGGCGCGACGATGCGCGCGTAACGGATGAAGACGCTCCGGTCAAGGTGCTGGCGCCGGACTCGCCGCTGTTGAACGTGCCGAATAAGATCGGGCCGGCCGATTTCGACGGCTGGGTGCAGGAGCGCGGCCTTTACTTCGCAAACAAGTGGGATCCGAGGTATGAGACGCCGATCGAGACTCACGACAAGGGTCAGGCCGAACTGCCGGGCGGGATGCTGTATGCGCGTTACGGAAAGGGGGCCTACGTTTTCACGGCCTACTCGTGGTTTCGTGAACTGCCGGCGGGAGTGCCTGGGGCGTACCGGATCTTCGCGAATCTGATCAGCGCGGGGAAGGCGGGTGGATCAAGATAAAAGCGGCTTGCGGCGCCAGCGCGCGTATAACGCCAGCATGGCCAGCGCGCCACCGATCCATCCCAGCGCCGCAGGTTCCGGGGTGGGGCCCGTCTGGGTGGTGGCCTGGATGATCAGGGCCGACGGGGCAGAGGTCTGGATGACCAGCGCCGACGAGGTGGTGGTGGTGGTCTGGATGGCCGGGGTCGTTGACGTCCCGGAAGCCGGTGGAGTGAGCATTCCAAGGCCATCCAGCCCGGAAAGATTCCCTGGATCGCCGGTATTCGCCTGTGCCAGGATATACGCATTCACGATGTTGAGCCATGCATTCATCGTGGCGATGTTGCCTGCCGTGGTCCATTGGTCCGACGGAGTCAGATTGAGGAACCAATCGGTGAGGGGCGGGGCGTTCATGTTCATGCCGCTCAGGTCCGAGCCCGCGATGCCGCCGGGGAAGGGGTTCTGAATGTTGACAATCTGGTCCCCAAACAGGTTCCCGCAACAGAACAAAGCGGTCAGGAAACAAGAAAAGAAAACGGACTTCCCACGGCCCCGGATGTGCATTAATCTCCCCATGTTTTCCCCGAATTCCTCAAACCACATTCCTCAGCCCAGCCTCCCCGAACCGGCGAGCATTTTACAATGACAGCCTAGCATGAATTCCGCCTCGCTCTCGATCCTTATACCCTTGTTTAACGAGGAAGAGTTCATCCACGAACTCCTGGCGCGGGTTATGGCCGCTCCCCTGCCCGAGGGTCTCGATCGCGAACTCATCGTTGTGGACGATTGCTCAGTTGACGGATCGGCGGACGCGGTCGAGAACTTTATGGCGTGTTTTCCCGGCGCCCGAATCCGCTTGATACGGCATGAGAAGAACCGCGGCAAGGGGGCCGCGATTCGCACCGCGATCCAGGCCGCGACGGGTTATTACAGCATCGTCCAGGACGCCGATCTGGAGTACGATCCACGGGAGTATCCGAAGCTTCTGGGGCCTCTTCTGAACGGCGAGGCGGATGTGGTTTACGGTTCGCGCTTCCTCGTGGCGGGAGAACGGCGTGTTCTCTATTTCTGGCATTCGCTGGCAAACCGTCTGCTGACAACTCTCTGCAACATCGCCGCCGATCTCAATCTCACGGACATGGAGACTTGCTACAAGGCCTTCCGCACGTCCTTCGCGAAAACGATTCCCATCCAGAGCGACCGCTTTGGAATCGAGCCCGAACTGACCGTCAAGTTCGCCCGCCGCAAGGCTCGCATTTACGAAACGCCGATCAGTTACCACGGCCGGACCTATGAGGACGGCAAGAAGATCGGCCTGCGGGACGCGTTCGAGGCGGTGTGGGTGATCCTGCGGTCGCGCTTCACGAGCAGGCTTTACAACGATCCCGGGCAATCGGTGCTCGACGCGTTTTCGTTCGCGCCCAGGTTCAATCGCTGGCTGGCGGACACGATTGCGCCGTACGCGGGCAACAGAGTGCTCGAGATTGGCGCGGGGGTGGGGAATCTCAGCCGGCATCTCTGCGCGCGCCGGAAGCTGTACATTGCGACCGATATGGAGGGCGAGTACCTCGACCGTCTCCGCGACAAATTCCGGCACCGCCCTTCCGTGCGCGTCCGCGGGCTGGACGCGACGAACCCGGAGGATTTTCTCCCGTTCCAGGGGCAAATGGATACCGCGATCTGCCTCAACGTGCTCGAACATATTGAAGACGAAGCCGCGGCGCTCCGGTCCATCCGGACGCTGCTTGAGCCGGGCGGGCGGCTGATCCTGCTCGTGCCGAACGATCCGGAGGCTTATGGCACGATCGACAGGGAGATCGGCCATTACCGGCGTTACACGGCGGCGCATCTCCGGCAGTTGCTGGCGGATTCGGGATATGAGATCGAAAATATCCTGAGCTTCAATCGCGTCTCCATGCCGGCGTGGAGGGTCACCGGACAGGTGTTGAAAGCGAAGAGGCTGTCCCGTGTGGCGCTCCGTTTGTTTGACGGCACGGTATGGCTCTGGCGGAAGATCGACGGCATCCTGCCATGGGAGCCGGCGTCCATCATCGCCATTGCGAGACGCCGGGAATGAAATTTTCCAACTGGCTTTTGTCCGACATCCACTCGCCGCAGGGCGGCAAGCCGAAGCCGGAGGCGGTTCACGCATGGTGGCGGGTGATGTGCCTGACGGGGGTGGATTACTTCTCGACGCTGGGTTACCAACCGGGCATTGCGTTTCTCGCGGCGGGCGTGCTCTCGCCGCTGGCCACGCTGGTGCTGGTTCTGCTGACCCTTTTCGGCGCCTTGCCCGTTTATTCCCGGGTGGCCGCGGCAAGCCCGAACGGGCAGGGCAGCATCGGAATGCTCGAAAACCTCTTCCCGCAGTGGAGCGGCAAGACTTTCGTGCTCATTCTCCTCGGCTTCGCGACCACGGATTTCGTAATCACGATGACGCTCTCGGCCGCGGACGCGGCGGCGCATATCACGCGCAACCCGTTCACGCCGGACGCCATGAAGAGCCAGATGACGGTAACGCTGGTGCTGCTCGCCATCCTCGGCGGCATTTTCCTGAAGGGTTTCAAGGAAGCGATCGGCGTGGCCGTGATCCTCGTCGGCGTTTATCTCGCTTTGAACGTGGCGGTGGCGGCCGTGGGTATCCGCGAAGTGCTGCGGCATCCGGAGACGATCCGCGACTGGAAGCAGGCGCTGTTCGCGCGGCATGGAAATCCATTAACGACGATCGCGATCTCGCTCGTGCTGTTCCCGAAGCTCGCCCTCGGGCTGTCGGGCTTCGAAACCGGCGTGGCCGTGATGCCTTTCATTGCGGGGGAGGAGCTTGCCGCGCGCATCCGCAATACGCGCAAGCTGCTGGCGACGGCCGCGGGCATCATGAGCGTTTTCCTCATCGCGACGAGCGTCGTGACCACGCTGCTGATTGCCCCGGACAAATTCAGGGCGGGCGGCGAGGCGAACGGCCGCGCGCTCGCGTATCTCGCGCACCGGTATATGGGCAACGCCTTTGGATCGGTATACGACATCAGTACGATTCTGATTCTGGGTTTTGCGGGAGCGTCGGCCATGGCCGGCCTGCTCAACCTGATTCCGCGTTATCTGCCGCGCTTCGGCATGGCGCCGGAATGGGCGCGCGCGTCGCGTCCGCTGGTGCTGGTGTTCATGGCGATTTCGTTTCTGGTCACGATTCTTTTCCGCGCCGATGTGGATGCGCAGGGCGGCGCGTACGCAACCGGAGTGCTGGTGCTGATCACGTCCGCGGCCTTCGCGGTGACGATCGCGGTCTGGGACCAGGCGCTGCGCTGGCCGTTTCTGCTGGTTTCCCTGGTATTCGTCTACACCACGGCCCTCAATATTTACGAACGTCCGGAAGGTATCCGGATTGCGTCGTTATTCATCCTCTCGATGGTAGGGACGTCGTTGCTGTCGCGGGCGCTGCGTTCGACGGAATTGCGCATCGGCAGCGTTCAGATAGACGCCCACGCGAGGGCGCTGCTGGCCGATGACGAAGACGGCACGATCCGGCTGGTGGCGCGGGCGCCGCGCTCTGAAACGGAGGCGCAACTGGATGCGGTGGACCGGGAGGTCCGCTCTTTTCATAACCTCGGCGCGGAGGAGAGGCTGTATTTCTTCGAAGTCGAGCGCGGCGATGCGTCGGAGTTCGGGGAGACGCTGCACGTCACCGGCGAGCGCGTGGGCAGGCATACGATTCTGCGCGCCCGGAGCTCGGTGGTGCCGAACGCGATCGCCGCCCTGCTGATCCATCTGGAGAAGACGACGGGCAAGGTTCCCCATGGCTACTTCAAATGGCGCGAGGGCAATCCGGTGGGCAACGTGTTCCGTTTTCTTTTCTTCGGGGAGGGCGATACGGCGCCGATTGCGCACGAAGTGCTGCGGCGCGCGATTCCCGACGCAGCGCACCGGCCCGTGATTCATGTGAACTGACGCGAACCGGCGTTCGGCGACTGCGCCTACGCCCGTCCTGCACACCCCGCGTTTACGGTCGAGCCTTTCACCTGTTCCCCTTCTTTGAGGAAGAGGGGGACGCGGATTTCGAGGCCGGTTTCAAGCCTGGCGGGCTTGGTGACGCTGCCGCTCGAGGAGTCGCCCCGGACGCCGGGCTCGGTGAAGGCGACGTGGAGTTCGACGAACGTGGGTAGCTGCAAACCGATGGGGTTGCCGTTGTACTTGTGCAGCTGGACCAGTGTGCCGGGGATCAGGTAGTCGAGCGCGTTCCCGAGCATCTCTTCCGCAAGAGTGTGGGTCTCGAAGCTTTCCTGATCCATGAAGTGAGAGCCTTCGCTGTCGCTGTACAGATAGGACGCCGGGACGAGCTGGAGATCGGGTTCCTTGAACTTGTCGCTCGCCTTGAAGGTCTTCTCGAAGACCGCGCTCGTGAGAAGGTTGCGAATCTTCAGGCGCACCAGGGTCTGGCCGCCGCGGGCGGTGGGGGTGTTCACTTCTGCTTCCAGACAGTAGAACGGGGTGTTTTCGAACTCGAACAGAGTCCTGCGTTTGACGTTAATCGCTTCAATCAGTACGGCCATGAATTCTCAAGTATAAAGTCAGAGCTATGGCCGCCATGGGGTGAAGATGAACGCGAGGGCATGAACCGCCTGCGCGTGCAGAAGAAGGCGGCTCAGGCGGCGCGCAACAAGTGGCCCCCTCCGCGGGGAGACCGCTCTACGAATAGGCGTACGGGTTCTTGTCGACCGTCGTGGTGCCGCGCGTCTGATTGCAAAGAAAGACAGAGCCGGTGAAATAGATTCCCGGCGCGGTAATGGTTTTCGCAACCTCCCAGGCGTGGCGCAGTTCCGCGACGGTCAACTGCAGCGGCGCTTCGTCGGGCTGGTAAGTCACGCCGTAGGGATAATCCTCGCCCGTGCGGCCGATCTCGACATGGCAGCCCACTACGTGCGTTACCGGGTGGGTATCGACGAAGGCCATCAATCGATTCATGCTGTCGAGCCACTTGTCCCAGAAGCTGATGTAACAACGGCCGCGGTAGAACATATCGCCGGTGTAGAGGATCTGAGTGCAAGTGTCGTAATAGGCGAATTCGGAAATCACATGGCCCGGACTGCCCCAGATCAGGATGTTCCGGCCGCCGAGATCCAGCGTCACCCGCTCCTCAGGGTAGTTGGTCATTCCCCAGAAGCCCACCATCTCCTCATGCGTGAGCCCCATGGAGCGGGTGTTGGGGCGATCCACGAACTGATTGATGGCGGCGTAGTGGTCCGCATGCAGGTGGCTGAAGGCGAGCAGCAGTTCCATGTCGTCCACCTTGCGGCCATTGCGCGCGCACCACTTGCCGATGCAATCGTCGACGGCCTCCCGCAGCCCCCAGTCGGTGCGGAGTTGCGTGAAGCCCTGATCCAGCATCAGAATACGCTCGTTGCCGAAGTAGAGGTGCATGAAAGGCGCTTCGTAGCTGTACGCTTTGTTCTGGCGCAGGAATGCCGTGTGCTCGTTGTACCAGTGGACCTGGACCGGCGGATCCTGATTGTCCATGCAGGAAGGCGACCCGCAGATCCACTTCGCGGGAAACGTTCCGGGAGCCGGGACGCGGGATGTGAAATCGATTCTCCCGGCGGCGGCCGCGCGCGCGGGCATCTGGAGGGCGGACAGCACGCCGGAGGCGATGGGCAGGGCGATAAGAGTTCTTCGGTTCATGGCTTTTCCGTCGTTCATGCGGTTAGAAAGGCCGCGGCGCGTTGATGTTCGGCACGCCCGCGGGGAAAACCGGTGTCTTCTGATCGGGACTGACCCCGTTCAACAGGATGAAGTCCGGGCGGACGAGCACCATCTGTTTGCCCGCGACCTCTTTGGCAGACGCCAGCGCGTCGCCGATGAGCTCCGGTTCCATCTGCAGCAGGCGCTCGTAGGGCTTGTAAGTGGCAAAGCGCGGATACGCCTTGCCGGGAACGAATTGCATCTCGATGTGGCCGCCCATCAGCCACTTCACGGGGTGGGTCTCCGACCACTGCTTCAGGCGCTGCAGCGAAGCGACGTAGTCCCTGTCGTTGCCGATGTTGATCTTGCCCGGGAAGATCAGATCTCCGGTATGGAGGAAGTCATTGTAAGGATCGTAGAAGGTGACCCCGTCCCTGTGCGCTCCGGGGGTCGGAATCGCTTCGACCACACGGTCTCCGAGGTCGATGCGCGCGATGCCGGACTGCGAGGACCTGGCGATCGTGGCGCCGGAGCGCCCGGCAAACTGCGCCAGCCCCTGATTCTGGGCGATGTCTTCCTCGGAGGTGAGCGCTATGGTGAGCGGAACCGGCTTCCGGCGGCGCATCCGGCTCCAGCGGGCGACGATCGCATCGACAGTGGCGCGCAGGGGATACCAGGCCGCTTCAGGGGTCGCGCCGGTATCGATCAGCAGGGCGCCGCGATTGCCGAAAAGCAGATAGGTGAACGGCGCTTCCCAGTGGACGCATACGTTCTCGCGAAGGATATAGGTGTCCTCGTTGTATTGAACGACCTGAATGCGCGGATCGCGGTTCCGCGCGGCGACGTTGGAGCCGTAGAGCCACCGGAAGGCCAGATTCCCGGGCGCGGGCCCCGCGCAGTTGTACTGGTGAACGACCTCTCCCGCCGGGTGAAGGGGCACGCAGGAATCGGTGTTCTTCACGGCGGGAGGGTTGTAAGGAGCGTCCGGATTACCGTTCGGATACTGCGCCGAGGTGGCGGACTGCGGGAGTCCCGACAATACGGGATTGTAGTTGCTTTGTGGCATATGAAGACCCAAAGACGGCTGTGTTCGCGGTGTGTTGAGACCGGAAGCCGACGGGGGCTCCAAAGCTTGATGCGACGGGGGAAAGACGCATCCGGCGACTTGCCGGATGCGTCTTTTGAGTGTACATCGCGAGGCGGCCTGCCGCCAAACGCCATTCGATGCCGCGCTCGTCGCGGGATAGATTACGGTGAGCAGACCCGCTTCCGGCGGCGCATCTGGCTCCAGCGTGACAATCGCATTGACGGTGGCGCGCTGGGCCGCAACTGCCACGAAGCACCTCTCCGATTTACTTAGCCCACCTGAAATGACCAACTCGACCAATACCGGATACTGTAGAAATGGCTTTTCAGAAACTGGCCTCGCTTGCCGAATTGCCGCCGGGAACGCTGATCGAGATCGAGCGGGGCCTCGACCTTTATGCCCTCTGCAACGTGGAAGGCGAGATTCGCGCGCTTTCCGGCGTGTGCCCGCATCAGGGCGGGCCGCTGGGCCAGGGGGCGCTCGATGGAGGGGTGGTGACCTGCCCGTGGCACGCCTGGGAATTCGACTCGGCGACCGGTGCCTGCGGGTTCAACAGTGAGATCTGCGCGGTGACATACCCGGTGCGGATTGAGAGCGGCGAAATACTCGTGGATCTGCCTGCCGGTGCCTGAGCTTCCCGAGGTCGAAACCGTGGTGCGGTCGCTGCGGCCGGCGATTGTCGGGCGGCGTATTCTGAACGCTGAATTTCTGCAACTGCGGGTGCTGCGGGGAGATCCTCTCGCCACTGCGGAATCGCTTGCCGGGCGGAGGATCGAGGCGGTGGAGCGCTATGGGAAGTTCATCGCGATCCGGCTGGACCGCGGGTACCTCGCGGTGCATCTCGGCATGACCGGCAAGCTGCTGATCGACGCGCCGCGGACGAAGTGGACTCACGCGATCTTCACGCTCGACCGGTGCATGCTGCATTACGACGATCAGCGCCAGTTCGGCCGCATCGAGTACGGCGCGCAGTTGCCGGAACGCGTCGCCGCGCTCGGCCCGGAGCCGCTTGAAATTGCGCTCGCCGATTTCGCGCGGCGGGTGAAGGCGCGGCACGCCTCGGTGAAGGCCGTGCTGCTCAACCAGGCGGTGGTTCGCGGCGTCGGGAACATCTATGCGGATGAAGCGCTGTTCCGGGCCGGGGTGCATCCGGCGCGCGCGGCCTCGGGGCTGCGCAAGGACCGCATCGAGCGGGTCTACAACGCGATGCGCGAGGTGCTTTCGGAAGCCATCGAAAGCCGCGGGTCTTCGGTATCGAACTACGTGGACGCGGAGGGCAGGAAGGGCAGTTTCCAGCTGGCGCATCGCGTGTACCGGCGAACCGGGAAGCCCTGCGCGAACTGCGGGGCTGCGATCGAACGGATACTGGTGGCGCAGCGCGGCACGCACTTCTGCCCCAAATGCCAGCGCTGATTTTCAGCGCCGTTCAGGCGTAGAAATTGCGCTCCCAGGCATGACGCTTCAGGATTTCGAGCATGTGGCCCGGCAGAGGCCCCTGGCCGGAAGCCATGACGTTCCCCTCGACGCTGCCGACCGACCTCATGCCGGGTATCACGGTCGATACGGCCGGATGGGACAGGCAGAAGCGCATGGCGATGCCGGGCAGATGGGTCGCGTCTTCGAGTTCGAGGTCGCTGACGAGCGCGGCTACCCGTTCGGCGACCTGCTTTTTGCGATCCCCACGGAAATAGGAATTGCGGAAGTCCCCTTCGGGGAAGGTGGTTTGTTCGGTAATGCGTCCGGTGAGCGCGCCTTCGTCGAACGGAACCCGGACGAGAACGCCAATATTGTGCGCCATGCAGGCCGGAAACAGCTTGCGCTCGGGGGATTGGTCGAAGATGTTGTAGATTACCTGGACGGTATCGATCAGGCCGGATGCGACGACGCCGAGCGCGGAATCGGGCTGGTGATCGTTGATCGAAATGCCGACGGCCTGGGCTTTGCCCTGAGTTTTGATGTCTTCGAAGCCGCGGCGCCACTCGTCGCGGTCGAGCCAGTCGGGGTTCCAGACGTGCAGCTGTTGCAGATCGACGGTTTCGAGATTCAGGTTTTTGAGGCTCTGTTCGGTGGAGCGCACGATGTGCTCGCGCGGAAAAACCTCTTCGATTCCGATGCCCGGGCGCGCCGGCCAGAGGAAGTTTTTCGGGGGCACTTTGGTGGCGACATAGACCTTGCGGGGAGCGTCGGCGAGCGCCTGGCCGACGAGTTCCTCGCTGTGCCCGTTGCCGTAGACGAGCGCGGTGTCGATGAAATCGACCCCCTGTTCGAGCGCGTTGCGCAGGGCTTTGAGCGATTCCCTGTCGGAAGCGCCGATCCACATGCTTCCGCCAATACCCCAGGCGCCATAGCCAAGCTGGCTGACGGCGAAATTCGTTTTGCCGAGTCTTCGATGCTGCATGCGCCACCATTATATGGGCGCGGGGCGGGTAGACTCTAATCAGAGGCGCCCATGCGAAAGCTTCCGTTCTGCCTTTTGGTATTCGTCCTCACACTGACTGCCGCGAATTTCAAACTGTACCTGAAAGACGGAAGTTTTCAGATTATCCGGGAGTACAGCGTGGACGGGGACCGCGTGAAGTATTACAGCATCGAACGCAGCGACTGGGAAGAGATACCGGCGGAGCTGATCGATTTGAAGCGCACCGAGACGGAAATGGGCGCGCGAAAAGAGGTGCTGAAGAAAGAAGAGCAGGCAGGCGCCGACGAAAAGGGCGCCGCGCGCGAACAGCGGCGGGACATTCTGAAGATCCCGCGCGACCCGGGCGTTTACCAGCTGGACGACGACAGGAAGCTTCGCATCTTCAAAGCCGCCGAGGGCACCGTTCACAGCGAAAAAGGACGGAATGCGCTGAAGGCCATGGCGCCCGTACCGATCTTCGCCGGCAAGGCCACGCTGGAGATTCCCGGCGAACATGCGAGCGAGGCGGTCAGGGGAAACAGCGCCGAGTTCTACCTGCAACTGTCGGCGTTCGAAGGCTTCGGCATCGTCGAGTTGACGCCGAAGAAAGGCGTGCGGATTGTGGAGCGCATCTCGATTCAGCCGGGGACGAAGGAGAACATGGAAGAAAGGCTGACGATTCCGGTCTTCACGAAGCAGCTCTCGGACAACGGACTCTATAAAATCTGGCCGCAGGACCCTCTCCCGCCGGGCGAGTACGCGGTGATTGAGTACACCGACGGCAAGATCAATACGCAGGTCTGGGACTTTCGCGTGGAATAGCGCTGTTATCCTGAAGGCAGCCGATGTTTCTGAAGATCCTGGCGCATCCCGTTTTCGCGAATTTGAATTTCCACATGCCGGCGGTTGTGGATCTTTCGCACCCGCTCGTGATGCTGACGGGGGAAAACGGTTCGGGCAAGTCGACGCTGCTGCACTCGATCCACTACGCGCTGCAGGACGAGAAGGCCGAGGGGTTCATTTACAAGCTGGACCGCGGTGGCGTGAAGAAGGGCAGGGTTTTTCTCTTCGACGCCGAACAGCACAATCCGCGCATGCAGCTGGAGTTTTTCAAAGACCAGCCGGAGACGATGGAGTTTCTGCAGCTGGCCAGTCACGGCCAGGTGATGCTGGCCATGTTCCAGCAGAACTTCCCCACGCTCGAAACCGGCACCACGCTGTTGCTGGATGAACCGGAAATGGCGCTCTCGGTATCGAACCAGCGGCGGATTCTGAAGATGCTGATGGAACTGGTGGACCAGCGCGGGTTCCGGATTATCTGCGCCACGCATTCGCCGGTGCTGATCGATGCGCCGGAGACCTGCGTCATCAACCTGGATCGCCACGTGAACAAAAACGTTCCGCTGGAATCGTTCGGCGTCCAGGGAGCCAGCACGATTCAGTAGGCAGGCGCTATGCCGCTCGACCGTTTCGACCCTCTGGTTAGCGAATGGTTTTCGAATCGCTTCGGTAATCCGACCGAACCGCAGATTGCGGGATGGCGCGAGATCCGAACCGGCGGCAATGTGCTGATCTCGGCCCCCACGGGGTCGGGCAAGACCCTCGCCGCATTCCTGATTTGTCTCGACAGGCTGGTGCGCGCGGCCCGCGCCGGTGAACTGGCGTTCGAGACGCAGGTGGTCTACGTATCCCCGCTGAAGGCGCTGTCGAACGATGTGCGCCGCAATCTGGAAGGGCCGCTCGCGGAGATCGCGGAGATCGCGGCGTTGCGGGGCGTGCCTCTGGCGCCGATCCGGACCGCGGTGCGCACGGGCGATACGCCGGCGGCGGAGCGGCAGAGAATGCGCAAAGAAGCGCCGCACATTCTGGTGACCACGCCCGAATCCCTGTTCATCCTGCTGACGGCCGGGAAATCGCGCGAGATGCTGCGCAATGTGCGCACGGTGATCGTGGATGAGATCCACGCCATTGCGGACGACAAGCGCGGCTCGCATCTGGCATTGACGCTGGCGCGGCTGAATGCAATCGCGAAGGTGCCGCCGCAGCGCATCGGACTTTCGGCCACGGTGCGGCCGATTGAGGAAGTGGCCGCTTATCTCGCGCCGGGAACGCGCGTCGTGGATGTCGGCCACAAGCGCGAGATGGAGCTGGCGGTCGAAGTCACGAACGACGAACTGGGCGCGGTGGCGACGAGCGAAATGTGGGAGGAGATTTACGACCGCCTCGCGGCCCACATTCTGCGCGAGCGCACCACGCTGGTATTCGTCAACACGCGGCGCTTGTCCGAACGCGTGGCGCATGCGCTGGCCGCGCGGCTGGGGCCGAACGCGGTGCTGCCGCACCATGGGAGCCTGTCGCGCGCGCTGCGGCACGACGCCGAAGCGCGGCTGAAGAACGGCGAGTTGCGGGCGGTGGTGGCGACGGCTTCGCTTGAGTTGGGCATCGATATCGGGACGGTGGATCTGGCGATCCAGATCGGGTCGCCGCGTTCGATTGCGGTGGCGCTGCAGCGCGTGGGGCGCTCGGGCCATTGGGTGGGGGCGAAGCCGCGCGGCATCTTCTATCCGACGACGCGCGATGAACTCGTCGAATGCGCCGCGATCATCCATGCGATTCGCGCCGGCGATCTGGAGCGGATCGAAATTCCGCAAAACGCGCTGGATATTCTGGCGCAGCAGATTGTGGCGGAGACGTCGTGCGAAACGTGGGGCGAGGAGGAGATGTATGGCCTGGTCCGCACGGCGTATCCTTACCGCAATCTCTCGCGCGCGGATTTCGAATCGGTGGTGGAGATGATGTCCGAAGGCATTTCCACCGCGCGGGGACGCAGCGGCGCGCTGCTGCATCGCGACCAGGTCAACCACAATCTGAAGGGCCGCAGAGGCGCGAAACTGGCGGCGATCACTTCGGGCGGCGCGATTCCGGACAACGCCGCTTATGCCGTGATCGCGGAGCCGGAAGGCCGGATGGTGGGGACCGTGGACGAAGACTTCGCGGTGGAGAGCCTGACCGGGGACGTGTTCCTGCTGGGCACGCAATCGTGGCGGATCCGGCACGTGGGCCAGGGTCAGGTGCGGGTGGAGGACGCGCATGGGTTGAAGCCGTCGCTGCCGTTCTGGCTGGGGGAAGCGCCGGGGCGCTCGGTGGAATTGTCGGCGGCGGTGTCGCGGGTGCGGGAGATGCTGGAGTCGTCCCCGGAGGAGTGCACGGGGCTGTTGGACGACGCGGGGTTGCGGCAGGCGGTGACGTATGTGCGCGCCGGGGTGGCGTCTCTGGGCGCGCTGCCCGGGAGCGAGACCGTGGTGGCGGAACGGTTCTTCGACGAATCGGGCGGGATGCAACTGATTCTGCACGCGCCGTTCGGATCGCGCATCAACCGGGCCTGGGGTCTGGCGCTGCGCAAGCGGTTCTGCCGCACGTTCAACTTCGAACTGCAGGCGGCGGCGACCGATAACGGGATCGTGATTTCGCTGAGCGATCAACATGCGTTTCCGCTGGAGGCGGTGTTCGAGTTTCTGCGCGCGGAGACGGTGGAAGGCGTTTTGCGCGAAGCGTTGCTGGCGGCGCCGATGTTCGGCGTGCGCTGGCGCTGGAATGCGAGCCGCGCATTGACGATTCTGCGCTTTCGCGGCGGGACCAAGGTGCCCGCGCCCATTCAGAGAATGCGTTCGGACGATCTGCTGGCTTCGGTTTTTCCGGATCAGGTGGCGTGCGCGGAAAACCTCACGGGGCCGATCCGGATTCCGGATCATCCGCTCGTGAACGAAACGATTGCGAATTGCCTGCATGAGGCGATGGATCTGGAGGGGCTGAAGGCCGTGCTGGCGGGGATTGAGTCGGGGGCGATTCTCAGGGTGGCGATCGACAACCCCGCGCCTTCGGTCTTTTCGCACGAGATTCTGAACGCGAATCCATATGCGTTCCTGGACGACGCGCCGCTGGAGGAACGGCGGGCGCGGGCGGTGCAGCTGCGCGGCAACACGCGCACGGAGGTGGCCGGAGGCATTCTGGATCCGGCGGCTATTGAGGAAGTGAGCGCGCAGGTGTGGCCCGATCCGCGGGATGCCGATGAGTTGCACGATGCGCTGCTGACGTTCATCGCGGGGCCTGCGCGGCCGGAGTGGCGGAAGTGGTTTGCGGAGTTGAGCGCGGCGGGGCGCGTGCACGCGATTCGGCGCGGGGGTCTGGAGTTCTGGGTAGCGGCGGAACGGCGGGATGCGATCGGCGATACGCTTGGCGCCGTGCGCGGCTGGATGGAATGCCTGGGTCCGGTGACGGCAAGCGATCTCGCGGGGATGCTGGCGCTCGATGCGGGCGACGTGCGGATTGCGCTGGGCGCGCTCGAGTCGCAGGGACAGGTGTTTCAGGGGCGTTATAAATCGAAGACCGGCGACGAAATTGAGTGGTGCAACCGGCGGATTCTGGCGCGCATTCACCACATGACGCTGGGGCGCTTGCGGCGCGAAATTGCGCCGGTGACGGCGGCGCAGTTCCATCGCTTCCTGACGCGCTGGCAGCATGTTTCGCCAGGCACGCAACTGCATGGCGCGGATGGCGTGCTGCAGATCGTGCGGCAGTTGCAGGGGTTTGAGATCCCGGCGGCGGCGTGGGAAGAGAGCGTGCTCGGGCGGCGCGTGGCGGAGTATGCGCCGGAGAATCTGGACGATTTGTGTTTGTCAGGCGAAGTGGCGTGGGCGCGGCTTTCGCCGCATCCGGCGCTGCTCGATGCGGAGAGGCACGTGCGCCCGACGCGCATCGCGCCGATTTCGTTCTTCGCGCGGGAAGACGCCGACTGGTTGATCGACCCGGCGTTCGGGCTGGTGGAGACGGTGGGTCTGTCTCATGCGGGGCGCGAAGTTTATGAGGCGCTAGCGGCGCGCGGGGCGTCGTTTTTCGCCGATCTGGTGCGCGCGGCGAAACGCCTGCCGAGCGAAGTGGAAGACGCGCTGTGGGAACTGACGGCCGGGGGCCTGGTGAGCGCGGATGGGTTCGAAAATCTGCGGGCGCTGATCGATCCGAAGCGCCGGCGCGGAGAAGGGCGCGGGCACACAAAGCGTCCGCGCCATGCGGCGGGGCGCTGGGCGCTGGTGACGCGCTCGACGACGGCGATGGCGCCGGACGACCGCACGAAGCGCTTCGCGGAGCAGTTGCTGCTGCGGTGGGGCGTGTTGTTCCGCGATCTGCTGGCGCGGGAGACGGTGAGCCCTCCATGGCGCGATCTGCTGCCGGTTCTGCGGCGCATGGAAGCGCAGGGAGAGATCCGCGGAGGGCGTTTTGTGGAGGGATTTACGGGCGAACAGTTTGCGCGGCCGGAGGCGATCGATCTTTTGCGCGCGGTGCGGCGGGCAGGGGATGACGAGTTCCCGGCGGACGTTTCACCGGCCGACCCCTTTAATCTGGTGGGGATTATTCTGCCGGGGGAGCGGGGCAGCGCCACGGCCGTGACCCGATGAAGACGGCGCTTCTGCCGTTGGCGGTGGTGGCCGTAGCGGCTCTCCCCGCGGCTCTCCCGGCGCCCCAGGACGATGCCGTGTTTCGCTCCGGCGTTTCGCTGGTCCGGGTGGATGCGGAGGCCGTGGATACGGGCGGGAAGGTGGTCGCGGGCCTGGCGAAAGAGGACTTCCGGGTGCTCGACCGGGGTCGGGAACAGAAGCTGGTGAACTTCAGTTTCGAGGAAGAGCCGCTCGACCTGATCCTGCTTTTCGACACGGGCGGCAGCATGCGCGGCAAGCTGCTGGGCATGGTGCGCGCGACCCAGCTGGGCTTTAACGAACTGCGGAAGGGCGACCGGGTTTGCGTGCGGGTCTATACAACGTTCAGCGAGGAGATGCTGCCGTTCACGGGCAATCTGGAAACGGTGAACCAGGCCATTCTGCTGAAGGCGCTGCAGCTCAAATTCACGGGCAATTCGAAGCTCCTGCCGGCCGCGCGCGAGGCGGCGCTGCGGTTTGGCATGGATGCGCAGAGGCGTCGGATGTGGGTGATTCTGTCGATCACCGAATCGCCCGGCGGGCGGGACGCGAACGAGTTGCCGGCGGTGCGGGATCTGTGGGATTCTGACGCGGTGTTCAGCGAGTTGCTGATCGACGGGGCGCGGGGTGGCGCGGATGCGATCGTGGATAAGACGGGCGGGGAGACGATTGCGGCGGGAGATCCGGGCGAGGCGTTCCGGGAATCGGTGCATTACCTGCGGAGCGGCTACACGATGTATTACGTCTTGCCCGAGGCGCCCGCCGGATCGGAACGTTCGCTCGAAGTGGAACTGACACCGGAGGCGGCGAAACGATTCCCGAACGTGCGTATCCGGGCGAGATCGGGATACGCGCGATAAAAGGGTGTTAAAACGGATCATGCGTCTGCTCATTCTCGCCTTCCCGCTTGCGCTTTCCAGCCTGTGGGCGCAGCAACCGCTCGCCACTCTTCCCTATGCGCCCAGCCTCGATGTGCAGTCGATGGACCGCTCGGTGCAGCCCTGCGAAAATTTCTACCGGTACGCCTGCGGGACGTGGATCAGGAACAATCCGATCCCCGCGGATCAGCCGCGATGGGATGTCTATGGCAAGCTGACGTACGAGAACCAGCTCTATTTGTGGGGCCTGCTGCTCCAGGCCGGAAAAACCGATGCCGCCCGCACTCCCAATCAGCAGAAGATCGGCGACCTTTTTTATGCCTGCATGAACGAACCGGCGGTCGAGGCGGCCGGGGCGAAGCCGATCGAACCGATTCTGCGGCAAATCGACGCCTTGAAATCGCGGGCCGGGCTGCCGCGGTTTCTGGCGGAGCAGCATCTGACGCTCTATGCGAGCAGTATGCTGTTTTCCTTCGGCTCCAGTCAGGATTACGCCAATTCGTCCGCGGTGATCGCGTTTGCGGACGCGGGCGGGCTCGGGTTGCCCGACCGCGATTATTACACGAAGACCGATCCGAAATCGATCGAAATCCGCCAGAAGTATGTGGCCCATGTGGCGCAAATGTTCCAGTTGCTGGGCGATTCGGCGGAGACGGCCGCCGCCAACGCCGCGACTGCGATGCGCATCGAGACCGCGCTCGCGAAAGCTTCGCTCACGCGCGTGGAGGAGCGCGACCCTTACAACCTGTTCCACAGGATGACACCGGCGGAATTGCAGAAACTCACGCCATCGTTTCGCTGGAATGTTTATTTCAAGGCAGTGGGGACGCCGCCCGCCAGACAAATCAACGTCACGCAGCCTGCTTTTTACCGCGCGCTCGAAACTCAGATCCAGACAGACTCCCTGGCCGACCTGAAGACCTATCTGCGCTGGCACGTCATCCACGCGAAAGCGCGCTTTCTCTCATCCCCTTTCGTGCAGGCCGACTTTGAGTTTTTCAGCCACTATCTGCGGGGCGTACCGGCCATGCAGCCTCGCTGGAAGCGCTGCGTGCAACTGGTGGATCACAACCTGGGCGAGGCGCTGGGCCAGGTGTTCGTCGAGAAGACGTTTTCGGCGGAAACCAAAGCGCGCGCGCTCGCCATGACGAAGGAAATCGAGGCCGCGATGCAGAGCGAGATCGAAACTCTGCCCTGGATGAGCCCCGCCACGAAACAGCAGGCGCTGCTGAAACTGCATGGCGTGACGAACAAGATCGGTTATCCGGATCGCTGGCGCGATTACAGTTCGGTGAAGATCGCGCGCGACGATTTCCTGGGAGACATCGACCGCGCGGTGGACTTCGAATCGCACCGCGAACTGAACAAGATCGGCAAGCCCGTGGACCGGACGGAATGGGGCATTTCACCGCCCACCGTGAATGCCTATTACGATCCGCAGATGAACGATATCAACTTCCCCGCGGGCGTGCTGCAGCCGCCGCTGTTCGATCCGAAGATGGACGACGCGCCGAACTACGGGAACACGGGCGGCACCATCGGCCATGAACTCACGCACGGCTTCGACGACGAAGGGCGGCAGTTCGACGCGAAAGGCAATCTGCGCGACTGGTGGACCAAAACAGACGCCGCCGAGTTCCAGAAACGCGCCGATTGCGTGCGGGACGAATACTCGCAGTTCACCGTCGTGGGCGACATTAAAATCAACGGGAAACTGACGATGGGCGAAGACGTGGCCGATCTTGGCGGAGAACTGCTCGCTTACATCGCGTGGAAGGCCGTCAACAAGGGGAAGAACCTCCCGGTTATCGATGGCTTTACGCCCGATCAGCGGTTTTTCATCGGCATGGCGCAATGGGCCTGCGGGAGCGAGCGGCCGGAGAATCTGCGGGCCAACGCCATCGCCGACCCGCACTCGCCCGACGAATATCGCATCAATGGGGTGGTGTCGAATATGCCGCAGTTTCAGAACGCCTTTTCCTGCCGGCTCGGCCAGCCGATGGTGCGGGAAAAGGCGTGCAAAGTCTGGTAAACGGACGGGTAACGGCGTTTACAGGCCGCGGCTTTGAAAATCCGAATAGAGATGGATCGCAACCAGCGCGATTCCATAGAGCGCCGTGGCCACTGTAAGGGCGATTCCCAGGTGGTCGATCTGCGTCAGCGTGCTGGCTACTTTCCGCTGATGCGTGACCACTTCGCTCGCCGGATCGGCAATGTGCAGGGTATCGTCTTCGTCGCGCGTGACGAGTCTTCGGTATACGGCAAGGATCGCGACAATCACTGTCATGGCGATCAGAACAATCACGGAAACTGGCATATGCAAAGCGCCTCCTGTCGGCAACCGTACCGATGCAATTGAATGACCGGTCCGGAAACGGGCTTTAGACGGTCTGTAACGGCAGGATCCGGAAGATTTGAGCGAAATCGCCCGCGAGCCCTTGCGTCATTGCGCGCAGACGTTCAGGAATTGGCCAGAAGTCTGTGCTGGCCCACCGCGTAGGCGTCCGTCATGCCCGCAACCTGGTCGCACACCAGCCTTAACCGCAGGTAATGGGGCTTTGCCGCGGGATCGATGGTGGGAAAAAGCCGGTTCAGATCCTGTTCGAAGGCATTGCGGTAGTTATCGGAAACGATCGAGTACAGTTTGTTGCTGAAGCCCTTCTCATCCCGCGACTCGGGCGCTACGCCTTCCCAGTAAAGATCCAGCAGGCCGTGGATGATTCTGCGGCCCATGATTTCAAGCCGAAGCACCTCCTGGGAAGAGAAGATATGGCGCTTCACGACTTCCTTGCAGGCGAGGTAAAGGCTGCCGAGGCGCGACTGCTTCACGAGTTCGCGACCGTAGTCTCCGGTCATGATGGCGTCGTACGAAGTCTGGAATTCGTCGAGCGCGGCGGGAATGAGGCGCGACATCAGGATGGTTCGGAACGCCTGCGCGAAGACATCGCCCGCGCCATAGCCCGCCAGACCGCTCTTGCCAATCAGCGTCAGGGCGTCCTTTTTCAACGACAGCGCCTCGCCGTCCGCGCCGAAGCGTTCCAGCTCTTCGATCATTTCCTGCCAGCGGAAGACTCTCTTGCGAACACCGTCTTCGAGGTCGATGCAGACGTTCACAATGTCGTCCGCCGCCTCCACCAGATACGCGATGGGATTGCGCGCCACGCCGGTTCCGGTCTCCCTCTGCACGCGGCAGACGGTTTCCCGCTCGGTTTCGAAGAACCCCGGCTTGGAACGCTCGTGGACCCCGGGGCAGGTGTCGCGCGGGGCTACGACGTACTTGCAGGCCGCCGACAAGGTGCCGAAAGTGAGGTTCAAACCGTTGGATTCGCTGAGCACCTGGAGACGGGTGGCGAGGCGGAACATCTGCGCATTGCCGTCGAATTGCAGGAAATCCTGGGCGAGAGGTGAGGTGAATACGGGCGCCAGCGCGGGATTTTCCGTGAGTTTCCGGAGAAACCAGTCCTGGATCGCCTTTTCGCCGGCGTGGCCGAAGGGCGGATTGCCGATATCGTGCAAAAGCGCGCACGACGCGGCGATGGTGGAAACGGCGTGGGAATACCGCGGCGGGATGCGGTCGGCAAGCCGCCGGCAGGCCGCCTGCGACAGATCCCGCGCGACGCTGCTGACTTCGAGCGAATGGGTGAGCCGCGTGCGGACGGAGTCGTGAGCTTCGAGAGGGAAAACATGCGTTTTGTCCTGCAGGCGGCGGACGGGGGTGCTGAAAACGACGCGCCCCAGGTCGTCTTCAAATTCGGTCCGGTCCCCGGAGGGGTGGTCGGAGGGGGCGGCGCGCGTGGCGCTGATCAGGCGCGACCAGTTCATCGTCTCCACGAGGTCAGGCTAACATCAAGGCGCGGCCGGGTGAGAAGTTTCGGCCGGGAACGTACTAACCGTCAGGTGATGTCGGCGATCCTCAGTCCGCGATATTGGGCGGCCGCGGCTCTTGTGCTGCTTCCCGCGATCGCCGCGGCCGCGGAAACGTGCGTTCCCCGCCCGGCGCTGCTGGTTTTTGCGCTCCATGCGCCCGCCTCCTGTCCAGTTGTCAGGGAACGTGGACATTGGAGCGCCCCGTTGCGGGCGGGACGCCCACATGAAGACCTGCCCGGCGCCGCGCCGCTTGCGCCAGGCGCCGGAATTCCCGCATTCACGCTCGGCAACCTGTTCGTATTGAGACAGTTGCCGGAGCCCCCGCGGAAAATCCGGGAAATCGCAGCTCTCCCTGAACAAGGCGCGCCGGATGCCGGTCGCCCCGCACTGCCGCTCCCGGCTACCGTCGTCTCCCTGACGCGCGCGCTCGGCCTGAACGTCAAACGCATCGTGATCGACGCGGGACATGGAGGGTACGACGAGGGTTCGGTCGGTCCGCACGGCCTCCGCGAGAAGGATGTGGTTCTCGATGTCGCGTTGCGGACCGCCAGACTGGTTCGACGGCTGATGGGCATCGAGGTGGTTCTGACCCGCGGCGACGACCGCTACATTCCGCTGGAGCGGCGCACCGCGATCGCCAACGAACATGGCGCGGATCTGTTTCTTTCGATCCACGCCAACTCGTCGCCCGCGCCCGCGACGTCCGGGCCGGAGACCTATTTCCTGAACTTCATGAGTAATCCCGGGGCGCTCGACGTGGCGGCGCGGGAAAACGCGGGCTCCGGGAAGTCGATCGCTTCACTGCGGGATCTGTTGCACGAGATCACGCTCAACGACAAGGTAGTGGAATCGGAGACGTTCGCCCGAAGCCTGCAGGCGTCGATTTTCGACGAGACGGCCCAGAGCGGCGCGGCGGTACACGACCGGGGAACGAAGCGCGCGGCGTTCATCGTGCTGATCGGCGCATCGATGCCCTCGGCGCTGGCCGAAATCGGTTTTGTGACCAATTGGAGGGACGAATACAACCTCAGCCGTCCCGAGTTCCGCCAGAAGATCGCGGTGGCGCTCTGCGATGGGATCTGGCGATATTCCGATTCGCTCAGCCAGGCCCCCGTGGCCCCGAAAGCGAAGCGGCGCGCGAAACACCGCCAGCTTGCCCGAAATTTGAGCGCTGCACCCGGCGCCGGTGTCATAAACTGACTGGCGGGGTTCCATGTTGAAAATAAAGCGGCTGCGCGGAGCAGCGCCGGCACTGTCGTTCCTTGCCCTGGCGGCTGTCTTTCCGCACGGCAGGGCGTCCGCCCAGATTCTGCTCGATGGCGAATGGTCGCCGTTGTATCACGAAGATGAGCCGGAGCGGATTCCCGGTCCCGAGCTGGACGATTATCTGGGGCTGCCCATCAACGACGCGGCGCGGCAGAGAGCGGAAAGCTGGGACTCGTCGCGGCTGACGCTGCCCGAAGAGCAGTGCCGCGTGCACGTTGCGCCCTATATCTACAGGGGTCCGCTCGATCTGCGCATCTGGCAGGAAAAAGACCCGGAGACCCAGCAGGTGATTGCGATCCGGAACTACATCAGCACGTGGTCGCAGTTCCGGACGATCTGGATGGACGGCCGGGCTCATCCGCCCGATTACGCTCCGCACACCTGGATGGGATTTTCCACGGGCAAATGGGACGGCGACGTGCTTACGGTCGAAACCACGCACCTGAAGACCGGCTGGGTGCGGCGCAACGGAGTGGCGATGAGCGACCAGGCCACGATGACCGAACACTTCATCCGCCACGGCGATTATCTGACGCACGTGATGATCCTGCGCGACCCGGCCTATCTGACCCAGCCTTTGATCAAGACCGAGGATTTCGCCGTCAACCTGCATGCCTCCAACGCCTCCTGGGTCTACCATTGCCGCTCCGCGGAAGAGATCACGAACCGGCCCCCGGGCGCGGTGCCGAACTATCTTCCCGGCCAGAACCCCTTCATGCTGGAGTTCCCGCAGCGCTACGGACTGCCCCCGAACGCGGCGCTCGGCGGCGCCGAAACCATGTACCCCGAATACCGTTCGAATATGAAGAAATCGTACTGGCCGGTATCGGAGAACCGCGTGCTGCCCATCCCGGCGCCGCCCGCGGAGATTCAGATCCGGAAAGTTCAGGGCAATGTGTATGTGCTGGTGGGCGACGGCGCCAACATTCTGGTCCAGACGGGCGATCAGGGGGTGCTGCTGGTGGATACGGGGACGGAAGAGTTGTCGGCGAAAATGCTGGCGGCAGTGCGGAAGCTGTCGGAGCGCCCCATCCGCTGGATCCTCAACACCGGCCCGGACGCGGACCGGGTGGGAGGCAATGCGGCGGTCGCGAACGTTCTCGGGTCTTCGCGCCACATCGAGCTGGTGAACACGCCATTTTCGACGGCGGTGGAGAATGTGGAGATCGTGGCCAGCCAGGCGGTTCTGGATCGCATGGGCGCGCCCGAGGGAACCAGGCCCGCGTTCCCTTCGGAAGCATGGCCGACTGAGACGTTTACGGGGTCGAGGGACGAGGTTTTCTTCAACGGCGAAGCGGCCGCGATGTTTCACGCGCCGGCGGCGCAGACGGATGGCGAGAGCCTGGTGTTTTTCCGGCGTTCGGATGTGATTGCCGCGGGCGGCTTGTTCGATACCGATCGCTATCCGCGGATCGATCTGGCGCGCGGAGGGAGCCTGCAGGGCACGATCGACGGGCTCAATCATGTGATCGAGCTGGCGATCCCGGCATATTCGGAAGAGGGCGGCACGATGGTGGTTCCGGCGCACGGGCGTATCTGCGACGAAATCGATGTGGTGGATTATCGGGATATGCTGACCATCGTTCGCGACCGTCTGGTGGCGATGATCGGGAAAAAGATGACCTTCGACCAGATCAGGGCGGCGCGGCCGACGATGGATTACGATCCGCTCTATGGCGCGGCCAGCGGGCCGTGGACGACGGATATGTTCGTCGAAGCGGCGTACAAGAGCCTGGTCAAGACGCGCTGACCGAACTGGCGGTCCGGGCGTCGCGGGGATATCATTTCTATGTAACGAAATCTGAAGGAGCCGGAACATGCGTCGACTTTTGGCGATCGCGGTTTTCCCCGTTCTTGCCATGGCAAGGACCGCCGGGCCCGTCGCCTGGCAAAACGATCTGACGCCCATCGGCGCCGCGGACTGGAACTACGATTTTGCGGCGCACCTGCTCGAACGCGCCGGATTCGGCGGCACGCCCGAGGAGATCCAGGCACTGGCCGCGATGACTCCGGCCCAGGCGATCGCGCGCCTGGTTCGTTTCGAGGGAACCGATACGAGCCACATGCCGCCGTTCGACGAATCCGGAATCCACGATCCCGGGCTCGAACCGTTTCCTCCCAGCCGCCCCGCGGTTACGGATCTCGCGAAGGAAAAAGGCGAAGCTCTCGGCATCAAAGTCAAACCCACGGGCAACCGGCGCCTGCAACCGGTGGTGGACGAATTCTTTTACTGGCTGCGCGCGAGCGCCCTTGAAACCAACCGGGTGGCCTACTGGTGGGCGAACCGGATGCTGACCAGCCCGCGGCCTCTCCAGGAAAAAATGGCGCTGTTCTGGCATGGGCATTTCGCGTCCAACGAAGCCAAGGTCCGCGATTACCGCAAGCTGCTCGCCCAGTTGCAGCTCTTCGAAAAACAGGGCACCGGTAATTTCCGGGACCTGACGGTGGCCGTGGCGCAGGACCCGGCGATGCTTTCGTTCCTCGACGCGGGCGTCAACGTCAAAGGCGCTTCGAACGAAAATTTCGCGCGGGAAATCATGGAGCTGTTCACCATGGGCGTGGGCCACTACACGGAACAGGACATCCGGGAAGCGGCGCGCGCCTTCACCGGCTGGAATTACGCGGACGTGAAATTCGTGGTCAATAAGGACCAGCACGACGACGGCGAGAAGACGTTTCTGGGGAAGACCGGCCGCTTCGATGGCGTGGACATCATCGACATCATCATGCAGCAGCCCGCCACCGCCGATTTCATCGCGGGCGAGATTTACCGCTACTTCGTGCGGGAGAATCTCTCGCCGGAACTGCAGAAGGAACTCGGCGCGGTGCTGCGGCAGTCTCATTACGAGATCGACCCTTTGCTCGAAAAGATCTTCCTGTCGCGCGATTTCTACAGCCCGGCGTCGGTGGGCACGGAGATTGAGAGCCCCGTGGAACTGGTGGTTTCAACCTATAAGAAGCTGGGGCTCACGAGTATTCCCGGTGTGCCGGACTTCAATTCGGTAACGGGCGGGCTGGGGCAACAGCTGTTCGCGCCTCCCACGGTAGCGGGCTGGGCCGGGGGCCAGAGCTGGATTACGCCGGGGCTCCTGCTGGAGCGCGGTAACTTCGTGCGCGACCTGCTGTTTCCGAGCATCAGCTTCCTGCCGCCGGACCGGTACACCGGGAACGGGGAAATCCGGCGGGTGGCCGACCGCATCCGCGATGGCTACGACATCACGAGCGCGACCAAAGACGAAACCAAGATCGACACCGCGGAATCGAACAAAAATGCGGATCGGGACGAGGATTTCAATACCCGGTACGGCAGCTTTCGCGGCTCGCAGATGGCGATCGAGCGCGTCAAAGCCATTCCGCGCGATACAGCGCAAATCAATCTCTCGCGCATGATTCTGGACGCGAAGCTGCAGAACACAACGGAAGCGGTGGATTATCTGATTCACCGGTTCATGCGGGTTCCGCCGGGCGATGCCGCGCGCCGGAAACTGATCGCCTTCCTGAACCAGGAACTGGGCACGACAGACATTTCCGCGGCGCAAACGTATCTGGAGGACCCTCTGCGGCTGGTCCTGCATCTGCTCATGAGCCAGCCCGAGTATCAGCTCGGTTAGGACGGCAAGGACACACGTCATGCAGAGAAATCGCTTTTCTTTTTCGAAGTCCAGCCGGCGGGAGTTGCTGCGCGCCGGTATGTATGGCATCGGAGTGAGCGCGGCGGCGATGCCGCTGCCATTGTTCGCACAGGCTTCGGCGGCGCTCGCGGCGCAGGGTAAGGCGGACGGGAAGATCCTCGTCGTGCTGGAGCTTTCGGGCGGTAACGACGGGCTCAACACGCTGGTGCCCTACGGCGATGACGCTTACTATCGCCGCCGGCCGAACATCGGCATCCCGCGGAAGCAACTGCGGCCCATCGACAGTCACTTCGGCTTCGGCCGGGGCATGGCCGGGTTCGAGCGGCTCTATAAAGATGGCAAGCTGGCGGTGGTGCACGGGTGCGGATACGCGAACCCCTCGTTCTCTCACTTCACTTCGATGGCGTACTGGCAGACGGCGGCTCCCAACAGCGGCGAACAGTACGGGTGGGTGGGCCGGCTCGCGGATACAATCCGGCCGGACGCGCCGCCGAATTTTCTGGTGAACATTGGCGCGCGGCAATCGCTCGCAGTGCGCAGCCTCCGGCATGTTCCCGTGGTGTTCGACGACCCCGCGAAGTTCACGCAGGAGAAATTTTACGAAGAGCGCGCGGTGCTCAACGCGGCCCCGGAGAGCGGGCCGGTGGACAATCCGTCGCGGCAATTCCTTATCGACACGGCGCGCAGCGCGAAGGATGCGTCGAAGCTGGTGCAGGAGGCGTGGGCGAAATACCACTCTCCGGTAGACTACGGAATCGCGGGTCTGGATCTGCCGAAGGTCGCGGCACTGATCGATGCCGGCATGCCGACGCGCCTGTACTACACGTCCTATCGCAACAACGCGTTCGATACGCACGTGTTTCAGAACGACGTCCACCAGCGGCTGCTGACGTACTCTTCCGACGCGGTTTCGGCATTCCTGACGGATCTGGAACGGATCGGGCGCGCGGACGACGTGGCGGTGATGATCTTCTCGGAATTCGGACGGCGGGTTCCCGAGAACGTGAATCTGGGCACGGACCACGGCACCGCCAACCTGATGTTCGTGGCCGGAAAACAGGTGAAAGGCGGCCAGTACGGCGAGGTTCCGAGTCTGACGAAGCTGGACGCGGGCGACAACCTGATCTTCACCACGGACTTCCGCAGAGTCTACGCAACCATGGTCTCCGGCTGGCTGGGGCTGAGCGATACGCGCCCGTTGCTCAATGGAGATTTTGAGCCGTTCCCGATGTTTCAGCAGCGGACAGCGTAACGCGCCAGAGCAGGATCGCGACCGCTGCGGCGGCGGCCATGGTTAATGCGCCCGTAGCGGCATGAACCCCCGTGGCGACGATTAACGCGACGGGGTCCGCATCCACGGCCTGCATGATGAAGACGCTGAACCCCAGCAGAATCTGCACGGACGCGAGCACGGTGAACGTAAGTCCGGCGCGTTGCACTTCCGCGCGCCCGGTACTGTAGATCGCGGCCATGATCGGAACCAGACAGAGCGCGACCGCGAACGCCCAGAGCATGTGCGGCAACAAGCCCGTAAATCCGTGACGGAACACCACGCCGAGAACGACCTGCAGGAGCACCACCCCGGGAGCCGCCAGCGCGGCAAACCGCAGCAATCCGCGATTCCCCACGGGCTCCGGATTTCCTGAGGGGAGGCTGGAAGTGAAGACCGTAATCGCGACCGTCGTCGAAAAGAAAAGCTGCCCGAGAAGCGAATGAGAGACTCTCACGAGAGGCGGGAGCGGTTCCGGCACGAACCCCAGCAGATCCAGCACGATGTTGGCGCCAAAAGCGATCCAGACGAGGCGCCGCAGCCACGCCCGCTCTTCCGTGCGCGACAGCCAGACGGCGAGACCCGCCATGAGGATCGTCTCCAGCGGCCCCAGCCACAGGTGGGTCCGGCCCAGGGAGTAGAGCGGCCGGGCGTCGTTGCCGGACACGGCCGGTCCGTTAATGAAGAGCACGGCGGTCGATGCCGCAACGAGCACGGCATAGCGATGCAGCCACGGATTTTCCGCTTTCATTCGGGCGGCCGTGCCCCGCCTTCCGCGGTTTGAAGGTCGACACCGGCGCGTTCGCCATCGATCAGGACGACGCCCGCGTCGAGCAGTTGCTGCCCGGTCAGGTCGAATTGCGCATAGCTGCGCAGAGCGCTCAGCGGAAAGATGAATTCCACCGCTTCGCCTTGAACGGAGGTGCTGAAATCGATGCCCGTGAAATCGGAGGCGTCCTTGAAGTACGCGAGCACGGGACGGATCAGATGCGCCACATGGCGATCGAAGGCCAGCGCCGCCAGCTTATACCGCGATCCCGAATCGGAGGCCGGGAGCGTGGTTGAGATCGGGATTTGCAGATACTGGCCGCCGCGAAACGCGATGAAAGACGGGGGAGCAAAGGATACGAAGTGCGCCTGCGAATCGAGGTCCTTCAGCATCTTCGCCACGGTGTCGCGGTATTGCATTTCGAGCTTGTCGGGCGCGGCGGGAGCGCGCGGCGGCGGCACGGGCGCGATGACGGCGATGGGCGCGGGCAGCGGCGGGCGCGCGGCGGGCAACGCGGAAACCTGAATCGCGGGACTCTCTTTGTGCTCGCCGGGCCAGAACGAAATGGGGACGGCATTGAGATACGCGGTTCCTTCAAGGACGGCGGCGATGCGGCCAGGCTCGTCACGAGCCTCCACCAGACGCCGGGCCGCGGCCTTCGGCAAAACCAGAACCACATTTTCCTTCGCTTCCGTCTCGACACCCAGCACTTTCCGGATCACGTGCTGGGAGATCTCGAGCGCAAACGCGTCCGGAACATCGGCGCGCGCGAGCGCCGGCACGGCCGCCTGCAGGATCGGCAGCATGACGTCCAGAAAGGTCTGGCGGGCGCGCTCCTCTTTGGTCATCCGCTCGGCGGAATAAGCGGCGAAGTAGTTTCCGGTGATCTTGAGAACGAGCTGCCCCTGAAATCTGTCGAATTGGATCGCGCGCTGATCGCTCGCCTGCTGCTCCTTCTCGGTGAGATCCAGTCTGCGGCTGAAGTAGAAACGATACGGGTAACGGTGGCCGGCGAGCGCGGCGGTGAGCGCGTGCAGTTCCTCCAGATGGCTCTGCTGCAGGCCGCGGATCACAGGGTCGGTAATCTCGGCAGGCGCCAGCACCTGCGCCGAGGCATGGCCGGCGAGCGCGGCCAATACGAGCGCGGCAATACCCGAACTACGGCTTGGCATCGAACACTCCCTGCGGGCGATAAGGCGGATCGGCGACGGCGCGCACATAGGCCGCCAGCGCTTCAATGTCGCTCGCGGAAAGCGTGGCGCCATAGGGCGGCATCTCCGCGGATTTGCCCAGCCCCGGGCCGCCGTGGCTGATGATTTCGATCAGGTTCGCGTGGCTCATCAGGTTCAGCGTTGCGCCATTGGAAAAAGAGTGCGGCGGCACGCTCAGATTATCGTGGTTCGAGACTCTTTCGGCGGTGGATTCGGAGTCGTGGCAGCGCGAGCAGTATTTCCGGTTCAATTCCCTCCCCAGAGTCTCCTGGTAATCGAGAGCGATTTCGGGGAACGTCACCTGAAACGATTTCCCGGCCTTGTCGCGGGTGGTGGCGGTCAGCGAATATCTCCCGGCTTCGCCCGGGAGCCGCACCGCGGTGGTGAACTGGCCGTCGCTTCCGGTGAGTCCCGAGGACGGATCGAACCGGACACCGCGCGCCGCGCTGAACTCCACGCGCGCCCCGGCGACTGCGTTGCCCTGCGCGTCGTTCACCTGCGCCACCACCGGTTGATCGAGCGGAGCGCCCACGCCGGCGACCTGGTTTTCGCCGCCGATATCGACGATCGCCGCTCCGAAACCCGTGGCGGCCGGGGCCGGCGGCGGAGGGACGCGGTTGCATCCCGCTGCCGCCAGCAGCGCGAGGGGCAACCATGCCCGCCTCATTTCGAAGCTCCTTTGGGCGCGGTTTTCTGCTCCATCAAAAACGCCGTGATGGCGCGCGCGTCGTTATCGCTCATCTTCCAGTTCAGCTCCTGCGTGCCCGGCCGCAGCTACTGCGCATCCTTCAGCCAGTGGAAGATCCCCGCCGCGTTCAGCCGCAGCCCCACCTGGGTGAGCGTGGGGCCGATGTAACCCTTGTCTTTGTTCGGATCGAGAATGTGGCAGGAGTCGCAGGCGTACTTGCCGTAATAGAGGTCCTTGCCGTGGGCGGCGTCGGCCGCGCTGAGTTTCGACGCGTCGATCTCATCGCGCGTGAACGCCGGCGTCTGATACGCGGTCACGATGTAATCGGCCAGAGTGTTGGCCTCATCGTCAGTCATGTTGAACTTCGGCATGCGGCGGATCAGGGTCGGCCTGAGCGTGTTCGGGTTCTTCAGGAAATTCACCAGCCAGGCGCGCTGCACCGAACTGCCTTCCGGCGTCAGTTCCGGCGCCATATCGCCTCCGCTTCCATTGATGGCGTGGCAGCTCAGGCAGCGCATGTCGGTCATCAACTGGCCGGCGCGTCCGGCCGGCTGATACGTGGAAGGCGGCGGGGCGGCGATGCGCAGCGCGTCCGGCAGCGTTTTGGCGCGCGTGGTCTGGGCCAGAAGCGCCGTGACGAGCGCGTCCACCTGCGAATCCGAAAAAGTGAACTGCGGCATCTTCAAAGCGTTGCCGAAAGAGCGCGGCTTCCGGATCTTGGCGGCGATATAGCCGGGGAGCGCGTGCGCCATCCCCGGCGCGAACACGATTCTGCCGAGCGGGAGACTGCCCACGGCCGTCAACTCGGGAGCGAAGTTATCGGCGTGCGGGATGCCGTTGAAATCGTGGCAGGCCGCACAGCCGCGCTCGTTGACGAGCGTCTTCCCGTGCGCGATTTGCGCGGGCGTGGCGGCGGCGAGGCGAGCGCCCGGGAGAAAATCGGAGGCGGTCCTGCTTTCGAGGAAGCCCATGACCAGACCGATATCTTTTTCCGCGAAGCGATAGTGCGGCATGGCGGTGCGCGGCGCGTAGATCTTCGGATTGCGCAGCCAGGCCGCCAGCCACTCCGGCCTGACCTTCGAGCCGACGCCCGTCAGTTCGGGTCCGAGATTGCCTCCCACCATCAGCCCCGCGGCGTTCTGCATGGCGTGGCAGGAGGCGCAGAAGGCTTCGCCGTATACGCTCGAACCCTGCTGCACCGCCGCCGTGTCGTCCTGCGCGGGGACGTGCGGCATGGGGCCGGGCGTTTCCGCGCTGTAGGGCGTGCTCTGGGAGATCACGAAGGCCGAAATGTCGCGCGCCTCGTCGTCCGTCAACTGGAAGTTGGGCATGGTGGCCGTGGCGGCGTAGGCCTGCGGATTTTTAAGCCACGCGAAGATCCATTCGCGCGTAGTCTTGTCGGCGATGTGTTCGAGCGAAGGCGGATTGTCTGTGGCGGCGAGCGCGCGGCCTTCGGGCGACAGCACTTTGTGGCAGCCCACGCAGCCGTAGCGAGCCAGCATGGCTCTGCCCGCGTTGAGTTGCGGCGTCCCGGCGAGCGGCTGCTCGTGGCACTGGCCGCAGGAGGCTTCCACGTATTGCGCCGGCAGCATTGCCTCTTCCCAGGCTTTGGTGCTGCGGTGGGCTTCCTCGACCGTGGTCGCGGCGCCCTGCCCCGCATGACACATGGTGCAGCCGAACGCGGTCAGGGAATGCGGGATCGGCGGATGCGGGCGAAACGGCTGCGCCGCGGCGCCGGCGAGCGAGGCTTCTTTCAGCGCCACATGGCAGGTGGTGCAGCGGTCGACCACGCCGAGTTCCGGCAGCCAGATCTGTTGCACGCCTCCCTGAAACCGCCGCCCGAGCGTTACGGCGTCGCTGCGATTCCGGATCAGGCTCCGGTATTGGCGCTGATAGTGCAGCCACTCGCGATAATGATCTTTCGCCGGCACGATCGCGAGCAGCAGCACCAGCAGCACGCTGAGCGTTCCGAATATGCGCGCGATGCCGCCGAACAAGGCGTGCCAGACGGCACGCAGGCTTTTCCCCACGCTCATGCGCCCCCCCACGGCCAGACCCACGCCCAACCCGCGCCGCGGAAGAATGTCCCGATTACCGTCAGCACGATGGCGGACGCCAGAAACCAGGACATGATCCAGAACGACAGAGGCTTCGAGTGCAGCCATCGCCGCAGCCCGCCGTCGCGCGGCGAAGAAAACGCCGCCAGATACATCCCCGCGGCGATGAGCAGGGTCGGGACGAGCACGGCATAGACGTCGAACCACAGCAGAAACGCGGCCAGGATGACCGTGACCAGAGCCAGCGCCCGCAGCTTTCTTCCCCGGTTCGCGATCCAGAAACCTTCAGCCTGAATGTTGATGCCGAAATAGGGAATCACAATGAGCCCCAGCACCACGAGCGTCGGGATCAGCACGCCTCCCACGACTGGCGGGAAATAATGCAGCAGTTCCTGCAGCCCGAGGAAGTACCAGGGCGCTTTGGCCGGATTCGGCGTCTGCATCGGATCGGCGAGGCCTTCGATCGGCGCATCCTGGAACAGAGACAGCAGCACCAGCACAATCAGCAGCGCTTCCACGGCGACCGCAACGCGCAGGACGACGCCCGGTACGGTCATGATGTATCCATCGCCGCGCGCCTGCACCTGCGGCGAAGTGCGCCGGGTGACGAACGCAACGCGGACCGGAGTGCGGCGGCTGTCGGAATCCATGGATGCCGCGAAATCCTTCGGTTCACTCACCTTCGCGTACCTCGCGTGGGCTCAGGACCGCGCTCTTTTCGCCGATGTAGAGTCCGCCGTCCTTCCGTATCCGCCAGAAGTGAATGGCGAGGAACAGAACGGCGATCAGCGGCAGGATCACGCAATGCAGCACATAAAACCGCAGCAGCGCGTTGGCGTTTACGGTGTGGCCGCCCAGAATCAGAAACCGGATTTTTGCGCCGAGCACGGGCACGGCGGAAAGAATGTTGGAACCGACCGTGATCGCCCAGAACGCCAGCTGGTCCCACGGCAGCAGGTAGCCGGTGTAGCTGAGAAACAGCGTTACCATCAGCAGAATCACTCCCACGACCCAGTTGAATTCGCGCGGCGGGCGATAAGCGCCGCGATAAAACACCTTGAACATGTGCGCGAAGACAAGCAGCACCATCGCGTGCGCCGCCCAGCGGTGCAGGTTGCGCAAAAATACGCCGGCCGAGACCACAAACTGCAGATCCTTCATGTCCGCGTAGGCTTGCGGAACTGAAGGATGGTAATAGAGCATCAGCAGAATGCCGGTCGTCACCAGCACCAGAAAACATCCCATGCTGAGCGTTCCGAGATACCAGGTGACGCTGAAATCGAGAGCGCGCCGTCTGACCTTGACGGACGCGAGGTGCATAAAAACGTTCTGCTGCACCGCGAGCGACCGGCTCAGATTGCTGTCGCCGCTCCCGCCGCGAAAAATCGAACGCCAGACGCGCGTATTGCGGATGCCCGCGACCTGATCGAGGAGTCCGGGCATGTTCAAACCCTCACGAACTGCTTTCGCGAGAGAGTCTCGGAGCGGTCGACCAGCAGGTTGCCATCGTCGTCGAGCGTTGTTTTCAGCCACGGCAGCGGTTTCGGGGCCGGGCCTTCGATCTTCGTGCCGTCCGTACGGAACTTGCTGCCATGGCAGGGGCAGGCGATGATGCCGAGCTCCGGTTTCCATGCGGTGAGACACCCGAGGTGCGTGCACACGGCCGAAAGCGTGTAAATGCCTTCGGGCCCATGCACGATGTAGATTCCGCTCTGCGTGTCGGGGGTCAGCGAATCGGGCGGATAGCGGTCGGGTTTCCCGGCGTCGACGATCGGCGACGGCTCGTATAGCGCATTCGGCGAAAGGAATTCATAGCCGAACACGGCCGACCCGGCTCCGGCGACGGCGATCGCTCCCACGCCGACTCGGGTAAAGACGCGGCGGCTGCATTCCTCGCAGGCGCCGTTGCCGCTGTCCGCTTTCTTCACTTCGTCTGGCATTGTGTTTCTCCTGGCATCGTAACAACCGGCATGGGATCGCGGAGTTTCAGGGAAAAGGCCTCCATGGTGATGACATTCACCGGACACCGCTCGGCGCAGAGCCCGCAACGGATACAGCGCGTTTCGTCCTTCAGCATGGCGGCGCCGGTGATCGTCCCGAGTTCCTCCGCAGCGACATCGTCAAGTTCCACGTGGAAGATGTCGCTCGCGCCGCGAATCCGGTCCAGCACGCCGGTGGGGAATTCGATCCGGTCGAGCGACACCAGCTGAATGCACTTTTCGGGGCATACATCGACGCAGCCGCCGCACAGAATGCATTGCGAGCCGTCCGCTTCGTTGCCCTCGAATACGGTATTGACCCAGCAGTGCAGGCACCGCCGCGCTTCTTTGATCGCGGTTTCTTCGTCGTACACCAGTTCCACTTCCGTGACGCCCGTGCGCCGGTCGAGCGGAAGTACGGGGATCGGCTGCCGCCCGATCTCCATGTAGTCGGAAAACATCCGGTGACGAGGGAGGATTTCGACTTCGATTTCGGGTTCGGGACGGGTGCGCCCGGTGAGATACTCGTCAATCCCGATTGCGATCCGTTTGCCGTCGCCCACGCTGTCGATGATGAGCCGCGGCCCGAACACGCAATCCCCTCCGGCGAAAACGCCCGGAGCGCTGGTCATCAGCGTTTTGCGGTCGGTCACGATGAGACCGCGCGGCGAAATATCCACGCGGTCTTCCGGTTGCAGAAAATCGAGACGGGGCGCCTGGCCGATCGCCAGAATCACGGTGTCGCATTCGATGACCGATTCGCTGTGCTCCTCAAACGACGGGTTGAATTTTCCATTCGCGTCGAACACCGATTTCGTGCGGACAGTTTCGAGCCCCACCACTTTACCGTCGCGGCCGAGGACGCGCGTCGGACCCCGCCCGCCGTGAAGCGTGACGCCTTCGAGCGCGGCTTCTTCAATTTCTTCCGCCGCCGCCGGCATCTCCTCGCGCCGCTCGAGGCACACGATGCTGACTTCCTGCGCTCCGAGGCGCAGGGCGGAGAGCGACACGTCCACCATTTCGCGGGCTGCGACCGCCGCGACGTTTTCCTGAACGGGCGTCGCGCCTTCGAGATCGCTCCGGTGCTGCTTCAGCACTTCGCGAATCGCGGAGCGAGCCACATCCATCGCCACGTTTCCGCCGCCGATCACCACCACGCGCCGGCCGATGTCGAACCGGTAGCCCAGGTTCGCGTTCAGCAGAAAATCGATTCCCTTATGCACCCCGTCGAGATCGATGCCGGGAATCGAGAGGTCGCGGCTGCGATGCGCTCCGACCGCGAGCACGACGGCGTCGAAGCCCTGCTCGCGCAGTTGCGAGACCGTGAAATCGCGGCCCGCCGCCATATTCAGCTTCAGCGTCACGTCCCCGGCCACCAGAATCTCGCGAATCTGCGCTTCCACCACGGAACGCGGAAGACGATACTCGGGAATGCCCAGGTGGAGCATGCCTCCTGCGACCGGCGCGGCTTCGAAGATCGTGATCGAGTAACCGAGCAGCGCGAGGTCGTTCGCGGCCGATAACCCCACGGGGCCGCTGCCGACGATCGCGATCTTCCAGGGCAGCTTCGGAACGCTGCACGTCTTCGCTTCCAGAGGATGCCGCGACTCCGGCCCATGGCGTTCCGTGAGAAAACGCTTCAAGGCCCGGATCGAAATGGGCCGGTCGATCTCGCCGCGGCGGCAGGCGGTCTCGCAGGGATGCGCGCACACCCGGCCGCAGACGCTCGCCATCGGGTTGGGATCGCGCGCATAACGGTACGCTTCCTCGAATTGCCCCTCGGCAATGAGCGCAACGTAACGCCCCGCATTGGTGCCCGCCGGACATGCCATCATGCACGGGAAGTTCGTGTTGAGCCACTCGGGGTCGACTCGTTTGTCTTTCAACCGCTCGAGCATGATGGTTATCCGGGTTCCGGTTCGCCGCTTTCGTCCGCGCGTTATTTCGACAGGCTGAACGCCGCCGTGGCGGCGCCGGAAACGGTCACCGGTTTGGACTGGATCTTCATGCCTTCGTGCCATGCCGAAAGGGTGTAGCTTCCGTCCGGCACGTCTTCGATCTTGAAGTTTCCGGACGCATCCGCGATTGCGTAATACGGAGTGGGGCTGACGACGATGTATCCCGACATTTCCGGATGCACGTTGCAGAGCAGCGGCACCACGCCCGGCACGTCGAACTTGAATGGCCGCTGCTCACCCGAAGGCCAGGTCCCCATGTTGTGGCTCAACTTCTTGTTTCCGCTGATCGACGGCCAGAAGATATTGTGCTGTACTTTATCGCTGTTCAGGAACTGCACAGTCTCTCCCACCTGTACGGCGAGGACGTGCGGCTGAAAAAGCAGCGACTTCTGATCCATGACCACCGGCTTGGCCGGCGGCGGGAACGTCTTTCCCGGAATCGCGTCCACATAGACCACCGAACCCGGTTTGGCCGGGCTGACGGTGCCTGAAATCACGCCGGCATCGAGCCCGGCCGCGCCGGCCGCAATCGCGACCGAGGCAAACAGCAAACGCTGAATCGTTTGTTTCATAACTCTCTTTTTAGTTAAATCCTCTCCTGAAAATCAGTACACAAACTCCAGCCCGAAGACCGCGGAATTCACCCGGAACGGGTTGCTGGCGAGCACGCTCCCGTTGGATGCGTTCGTCACCGTCGCGAACTGCAGGGGCCGGATCTGGTATTCGAACGAAGCCTTGATGTTGGCGTGAATCAGGAACTGCACGCCCGGGGTAAACCGGTCGCGCGTGCTGTTGTAGGGCGCGAAAAACGGCGTGTTCGTCGCAAACGCCAGGCCGTTGATCCGGTCCGCCGTGGAGTTCACCTGATCCCAGCGCATGATGGCCATGACCCACGGGAGCACCAGATAATCCGCCTCCACGAAGCCCCCGCTGAAGGTGGCGGGAGCGCCCCGCATAAATCCGGCGGCGAAGGGACTCGTCGCCGTCATCGGCAGAGGGATGGGCGCGCCCGTCGAATCCACGGGCAACCTGTCGGCATCGTGGCCGAGCATGTAAAGACCGAACACGTTGAATGTCCGGTAATTGAAGCTGAAGTCTCCGCCCACCCGGTAATACGGCTCCCGGTTGATGACGATGGAGCCGGAACTGCCGTCCGGCGCTCCGGGAAGCCGCTGCAGCGAGTCCCCGTAGGCATAGAAGCTCCCGAGGTTCAGGTACGTGTGCTCACGCGGCCCGGTCGCGCCGGCCGCCTGAATGTCGTGCCGGCTTTTGGGATCGCGCTCCAGATTGAAACGGTAGGAAGCGCGGGCATACACGTTTTTCATGCTGGAATCGGAACTGAAGCCGACCCCCCCGTTCGCGCTGGCGGTGGCCGAAGGAACGTACGGGAAAACATTTGCCGATTGAGAGATTCCGGTCGTGTTCTGATCGAAGATCGCCACCGAGTAGTGATACCCGCCATATTGATGGCCGCCGCTGACTTCGAACCCGCGGGCGACATTGGAGAAGGCGAACTGATTGGCGACATTCTGTTGCGCCGAGCCTGGGCTCACCGCGCCGATATTGGCTTCCTGATAAATGTCGTAAGGGCTCAGATTGATGGTGCGCGCCTGCGTGAAAGGCAGGTCCAGTTCGAACTGCCCCACGCGGAGCGACAGCGAATCCTTCGGCAATTTCAGAAACCGGCCGACATTGACAAACTTGAGATAAGCGTCGCCCAGACCCCCCGCTCCGTTCTCGCCCGCGACGCTGAGATCGTCGTCCACCCAGAATGCGATGTCGCTGCCGAAGTTTCCCGCGGTGAAGATACTGAAAAATCCCGCCTGGAAGTCGGTGGACGGAATGAGCCCCGGAACACTACCCGGGGCCGCGACCGGATTGAACCGGTTCCGGTTCGAACCCGTAACCTGAAAAAACTGGTTGTACCGCAATCCGATGGGGGGCATGCCGGGAATCTCGCCCGGCCAGATCGAGTTGGGGAACGTTTCCGCGTTCGCGGGAGCCCCCAGCATCACCGGCGGTTCCTTGACGTACGTATCGTCGTCGGTGGGAAACTTGAACCCGGCGTCCTTGAACGCCTTGCCGAAATCGTTCAGCTTCGGAAAATCGATATGGCACGTCTGGCAGGAGGTCTGATACTTTCGCGCGAAAGGCGGTATCGCGTAGCTCGATGCCGGAGAGAACAATATCAGCATGGCTGCGCCCGCACCGGCGCTGAGAATGAAATTTCTGACGAACCTGAGCACTATCTTCTCCCTTGTTCCGAGTCGCAAAAAGGCATTAACTGGCATTTTAGCGCCCATTGCGAGATCGCAGTTGAAAACCCCGCGGAACCTGCTCATTAAACGGTGCTGTGCCGCACCCTGCGAGAGCCGCGAAGCATGAAAACCGGCCCTCTTTTTAGCGCGGGTGCGCCAAATGACGCAGGAATCGGGTTTTCAGCCCGGCGGTCTTTTATGGTTTTCCCGGCCGGCGTGACCGCGCCATATTTTTGCCAGTTTTCGAGCAGATTCGCGACGACCGTGTTTCCCACGCGCCAGGCCGCTTCGAGCGCGGGCATGTAGGCGGAATATCGTCCCAGCCGGGTCCGCGCCAGGTCCTCGGCGGCGGTGACACCGGGCGGCGGGACGTCGAAATTGCTGGCGGTGCGCAGCACCAGCACCCGGTTCAGGTCGGCGCGTCCCGCTTTGGCCAGAAAGGTCAGCGATTGCAGGGTTCCGGTGTCTTCCATGGCGGTGGTGACGAACTCGCCTCTGCCTCCGGTCTGGTATTGGACCCAGTCGGTGGCCCACTCGTCCAGCAGCTTGCCGTGCCAGAAGGTGCCGGAGGAAAGCGTGTCCCCCTTCATCACAAACGGCGGGCGCCGCGCGTTTTCCTGCGTATATTCGCCGCGCGCCGCCTGCATTCCCGGCGAATCGTCGAGCGCGACATGCCGCGTCAGCTGAAACGCCCAATCGACCAGGCCGGGTTCGAGACGGTAAACCTCGCCCTGGGTGGAGTCGCGCGGCTGTGCGTAAGGAACGGCGGCGCCCAGGGGCAGGTAGCCGGTCTTCCAGCCGGAGGGAATCTCGCGGGCGTCGATCTCGCGGGCGAGATCGCCATCCACCACCCATTCGGCCCAGGCCGCCGAGCCCAGACTGCCGCGCGCGGGGTTGATCCCGGCAATACCGGCCACGATCCAGTAGGCTTTGGTCAGGTCGAAACGCGGGTCCATCCCGAGCGCCATGATGGCCGCGGTGGATTTGGCCGTGCCGACGCCGGTGAGCACGGCGAGCACGCCGGCGCTGTTCATGCGCAGATCGTGATAGCCCTGCGGGAACGGGATGACGCGGTCGAGGCGATTGCGCTCGACCCAATACTGGAGTTCGCCCGGCTGATCGCCGGTGTCGGCGCCGCGTTCGAACATGGTCACGACGACCACTTTTACGGGGATGGGCGCGGTTTTGGAGAAGGCCGCGGATGCGAGAAACAGTCCCAGCGTGACGGCGGAGATGACGCGGCTCATGTCATATCGTATCGCCACGCCGGGATTCTACGGTATCTACTTTGCCGCCTCCGGGAGCGGGGCCTTGCCGTCCAGTTCGAAAACCAGCAGCTTGGGCATGATCGGCGTGCGTCCGCCGCCGGGGGGCGGAGGGAAGCCGCCGCGGCCCGTCACCACGCCCGCGCCGCCCATCATGGCCACGTATTGTTTCCCGTCGATCTCGTACGTGATCGGCGGTCCCATGGCGCCGCGCAGCCCGGTGTCGAGATCGAGCAGCTTCTCGCCTTTATCGGCGCTGTAAGCGATGAGGTGACCCTGGGAACTGACCTGTAACACCAGGTTTCCCGCGGTGCTGGCCGTGCCGCCGCCAATCCCCGCGCCCACGGGGGCGCTCCAGCGCGCCTGTTGCGTTACCGGGTCCCAGGCGCGCAACTGGCCGCGGCCTCCGCCTTCCACCGGGGGCGGGCCAATCATCGGAGGAGGAGGCATTTGCTTCCGCGCGGCGGGCGGAGCCGGAGGCGCCGCGGCCGCGTTGGCGGCATCCGGAGACGCGTTGGTCACGCCGCCGCGCCCGGGTGGCGGCGGGGGAAAGCCGAAGGAAATACCCATGTTCTGCTCGTCCGGCTTGTAAGTGAACTTCTCATCGACAGCATAGCCGAAGCCGCCGTTCGACGTGGGGATGTAGACCAGGCCCGTCGCGGGATTGAACGACATCGGCGCCCAGTTGTGCGCGCCGCCGCCGCCTGGCGTGATGTAAACCGTGTCGCCGCCGTATTTCGCTTCCTCATTCACGATCGGCCGGCCCGTTTTCTCGTCCAGGCCTTTGGCCCATGTGACCTGCACAAACGGCTGGCCGGAAATGAACTCGCCGCTCGTGCGGTCGATCACGTAGTAGAAGCCATCTTTGTTCGCCTGCATGAGCACTTTGCGCTGGCGGCCCTTGATCGTGATATCGGCCAGCATCAACTGCTGCACGCTGTCGAAATCCCAGGAGTCGTCAGGCACCACCTGGAAGTACCATTTCATGACGCCATCGTCCGGATTGACCGCCAGAATGGACGCGGCGTACAGGCTGTCGCGGCCGTTCGATTTACGAATCTGATCGGGCCAGGGGCCGGCGTTGCCGGTGCCCACATAAAAGAGGTTCAGGTCGGGGTCGTAAGCCATCCCGTCCCAGACCGCGCCGCCGCCGCCCATTTTCCAGGCGTCCTTATCCCAGGTAGCGGAGGCTTTGCGCATGGCTTCGCTCTCGAAAGGTTTGGAGGGATCGCCGGGCACCGTGTAGTCGCGCCACGCGAACGCGCCGGTTTTGGCTTCGTAAGCGGCGAAGAATCCGCGCACGGGGAACTCGCCGCCGCCCACCCCGACAATCACCTTGCCTTTGGCGATGCGCGGGGCCATGGTGATGGAGTAGTGGTCCTGCGGCCAGGAGACGCGCGCTTCCCAGTCGGGTTTGCCCGTGACGGCGTCGAACGCAATCAGCCGCCCGTCGTTGATGGGGGCGATAATCCGGCCGTCGTAGATGGCGACGCCGCGATTCACCACGCCGCAGCAGAGCAGCGGGGGAACGGTCGTGCGGTTGACCTGCGGATCGAAGCGCCACTTTTCTTTGCCCGTGCGGGCGTCCACGGCGAACACGATGCTGAAGTTGGTGATTCCGTAAATGGTGTTGTTCCAGACGAGAGGCGTCGCTTCCTGCGGGCCGCCGCCCATCCCGACGTCGAACGACCACGCCAGACCCAGGCGGCCGACATTGCCGGTGTCGATCTGTTTGAGCGGGCTATAGCGTTGTTCGCCCGGATTCAGACCGTAGCTCAGCCATTCTCCGGTTTTGCCGGGATTCTTCAAAGCCGCGTCGTCGACCCGGCGGCCCTGCTGGCCCATGGCCAGCCAGACGAAAAAGAACAGGGCGGCAAGAGAGCCCGACAACCATATAACCGATCGATTTGTGCGCATTTGTGTACCTTATCCGGGGAGCCGGGCGTCGCATTATTTTATCGTAATGGACGCGATGCGACTGTTTTTGTTACTTTTCCTTACGCTGTCACCCGGCACGCTGTTCTCCCAGCCTGCGGAGCCAGGCTGGGGCGGCTACGCACACGACGGGCAGCATACGGCGGTGTCGGCCGTTCCCGCGCAACCGCTGAGCCGCGTCCACTGGTCGTCCCCGGTCGATCTCAATCCGCCAGGGGGCAGCGGAGACCTCTACATTCACTACGGCTCGCCGGCAGTGACGGCGGCGAATACCCTGCTTCTGCCGGTGAAGACGGGAGCGGCCGACGGGTTTGAGATCCAGGCGCGCAGCGGGGCCACCGGTGCGCTGCTGTATACGCTGACTTCCGATTACACACTCCCGGCGCACGTCTGGACGCCCTCCTACGGGCTGGTGTTGAGCACCCGCCTGGCGGGATCTTTTCCGGGCCGTATCCCGGCGGGCAGCTCAGGGCAGATTGACGCTCTCCGCGTGCGTCCGCCCGCGGCCAGGTTCACCGAGCGCCTGTACTACCCCGGCGCGGGCGGCGCCGTCTATTACCGCGATCAAGTGGATTCGCAGACGGGTCCCGTGGGCCAGATCGCGTTCTACGGCAACGCTCTGTATGCCGCCAACCGCGCGGCTTTCAACAGCACGGTGCAGATCTCAACGCCGATCGCGGCCGATCGCTCGGGCAACATTTTCTTCGGCTTCATGGTCCAGGGAAGCAACCCCGCGAACCTCGTGAGCGGGATTGCCCGCATCGCAAGCGACGGCACGGGCTCATGGACGCCCGCGCAGGTGGCCCTGAACTGCGCGCCCGCCCTGAGTAACGACGAGAAAACGCTTTACTTCGCGGTCTCAAACGGCGCCGAGTTCGGTTCCGGATCTCTGGTTGCCGTGAGCAGCACGACGCTCGCGACCATTGCGCAGATCGAATTGATGGACCCGCGGGGCGGCCCCGCAACGGTGTCGTCCGACAGCTCGGCTTCGCCCATGGTCGGCCCCGATGGCGATGTTTACTACGGCGTGCTCGAAAACTCCTGCTGCAGTTCGCACAACGATCGCGGGTGGATGCTGCATTTCAACGCGGCGCTGACGCAGACGAAAATTCCGGGGTCGTTCGGCTGGGACGATACGGCCTCCGTCGTGGCTTCCGGTCTGGCGCCTTCGTACAACGGGACTTCGTCTTATCTGATCCTCACGAAATACAACGACTACGTGGGGATCGGAACCGGCACGGGCGTGAATCGGCTGGCGTTGCTCGATCCGAATGGCGCCATGCAGGATACGTACTCCACAGCTGCGGTTATGAGCGAAGTGCTGACCGTCGATGGCGTCACCCCGGATTTCCACGCGGGATTTCCGGATGCCGTGCGCGAGTGGTGCATCAACACCGCCGCGATCGATCCGTTCAACAAGTCCGCGCTGGTGAACAGCGAAGACGGAGTTCTGTACCGCTGGGATTTCACGACCAATACGTTCACCCAGAGCGTGCGCCTGACGTCCGGCCGCGGGGAGGCGTACACGCCCACCGCGATCGGAGCGGATGGGACCGTTTATGCCATCAACGACGCCGTGCTGTTCGCCGTGGGGATGAACTGACTCTACTGCTCCGGCTTGTGCTCCGGGGGTTTGGGGGGGCTCACTGTCCGGACCAGGACGGCCAGCAGGTTGAGCCGCGCGTCGCTCTCGGCGTCCACGGAAATGTTCTCGCCGGCGTGAAAATCGGACGCTTTGGCGGGCATGCCGCCGCGGATGAATTTCGTTCTGCGCGTGATATACATGCGCATGGTCTGGCCGTCTTCCACCGTAATCGTGAGGTACTTCCTGTCGGTCGATTTGAACGTTCCCTTGAAGGTCGCCACGGCGGCGGTGTTGGCCCCGTGCGTGTCCAGGGTGTCCGGGAAAGGAAGTTCCTGTCCCGGAATATATTGCAGCAGCATCGAGACAAGAACCAGACTTGCGGCGCCGATCATTCTGTTCGTATGTTAACGCAGGTTACCGGGGTAACACTTTGTTCACATGGCGCGTCATGAGTGTTTTGCCCATATCGATGACTACGGATTTTCTTGAATGGATGGACCGCCAGCAGGGCCGCCAGTACGATTTGCACGCGCGCCACGTGAACCCCGCATTCGTGAAAATGCTGCGGACCATCGGGTTCGACAAAGGCTACGTCCGGGGCGAAGGATCGTATCTTTACGATGAGGCCGGCAACCGCTACCTCGACCTTCTGACCGGCTGGGGCGTCTTCGCGCTGGGCCGGAATCATCCGAAAGTACGGTCGATTCTGGAACAGGTGTTGTCGCGCGAGATGCCGAATCTGGTGCGGATGGACTGCTCTCTGCTTGCGGGTCTGGTGGCGGAGAAACTCACCAGCCATACCGGCGCGGGCCTGAGCCGCGTCTTCTTCACCAACTCCGGAACGGAGAGCGTGGAAACGGCGATCAAGTTCGCCCGGTGCGCCACCGGGAAACAGAAGATCCTCTACTGCGACCATGCCTTTCACGGCCTGACCGTCGGTTCGCTCTCTCTGAACGGCGCGGATTTTTTCCGGGAGCGATTCGGCGATCTGATGCCCGGAACCGAGGAGGTTGCGTTCAACGATCCCGCATCGCTCGAGCGGGCTCTCTTTCATAAGGATGTGGCCGCCTTCATCCTCGAACCCGTGCAGGGCAAGAGTTGCCGGGTAGTGGCCGACGGGTACCTCGCGGAAGCGCAGAGGCTGTGCCGCAAGGCGGGCGCCTTGCTCGTCGTGGACGAAGTGCAGAGCGGTCTGGGCCGCACGGGCGAGTGGTTTGCTTATCGGCACTGGCCGGAAGTGGAGCCGGATATCGTCTGTGTGGCCAAGGCGCTTTCGGGCGGTTACGTCCCGGTGGGCGCGGTGATCGCGACGCCGAAGATCATGGATTCGGTGTTCGATTCGATGGAGCGCTGCGTGGTCCATTCGAATACCTTCGGCCAGAACGATCTGGCGATGGCGGCCGCGCTCGCAACCCTGCATACGATGGAAGAAGAGCGGGTGGTCGAGAACGCCGCCGCCCTCGGCCGGTATGCGATGGAATCCCTGGCGGAGCTGGGGCGCGGTTGCCCGTTCGTGGACGAAGTGCGCGGCAAAGGACTGATGTTCGGGATCGACTTCAAACGGCCCGAACGCTCGCTCAAGCTGAAGGCCGCCTGGGATACGTTGCACACCCTGAACTTCGGGGTCTTCAGCCAGATGATCACGGTGCCCCTGCTGCAGGATCACCGCATCCTGACGCAGGTGGCCGGCTACCACACGGAAGTCATCAAATTCCTGCCGCCGCTCAACGTATCGAAGAGCGATATCGACTGGTTCCTGGCGGCGATGCGCACAGTGCTGGAGGATATCCAGCAGGTGCCGGGCGCGGCCTGGACCACGATGGCCGCCATGGCGAAAGGCGCGGTGCGGGCGCAGATCTCGGCCTGAAAAGCCTACAATGGAGCCATGACTGGCCGAGCGCCAGGCCGTCTCCAGGGTGACGACCTCATTGGAGAAGTCCTGCGCAACATGGAAGAGGGTCTGTTCCGTATCCGGCGCAAGACCCTGGTACCCGCGATCTATCGCATCTATCTGAACCCCGAAGACTACGAACCGTTTCGCGACGTGGTCCCGTTCATCGCGGGCGAAATCCGCGCCGCGCTCGATGAGCGCCTCGCCGCCTGGAACGGCTCCAAACGCAAACTCGCGTCCGCGCTGCTCGAAAAAATCGGCGTGGGCGAAGCCGCCGCGGGCGCCGATTACGTCCGCCTCGGCGACGCCTGGACGGTCGAAATCTATCCCGATCTGGACGGCAAACTGGAGCCTGGCGAGATTGAGGTCTATTCAGAACTCGGCGCGCCGCAGAAAGCGGAATACGGGGCGGGCTCGCTCACGCGCCGCATCTTCCCCAATAAACCGGAAGCGCCGCCGGATTCCCCTCCAACCGCCGCAACGGCTCCGCCTTCCCGAACGTCCGAACCAGCAGACGCCCCGGAAGCTCCGCCGGCTGCGGAAAGTCCGGACGACAAAGAGCAAACAAAAGGCCGCGCCTTTGCGTACCTTCGTTTTGCGGACCAGCACGGGCAGCAGATATTCGACGTGACAAAAAACCAGATCGTGATCGGGCGCGGAGGCAGGTCGTACTGGGTGGATCTCAAGCTTGAGACCCTGCCAGACGTCTCCCGCGAGCACTGCCGCATCCGCCGCGACGCCGAAACCGGCCGTTTCACCATTGAAGATGTGAGCCAGTTCGGCACCGCCGTGAACGGCAAGCCGGTGGGCCAGAACGCATCCGCGGACCTGCCCGGGCGCGCCACGATCAGCCTCGCCGGAGTCATCGATCTGCAGTGGGAAACGGCGTAAAATGACGGATCTGCTCCTCTGGCGGAAGGTCGTGGAGGCGGCGATGCTCATCGCCGTGCTGCTGCTCGCCTTCGTCGCCGCGGCGCGCGAGAAACGGTGATGCCGGTGAAGACCAGGCTTCGGTTCGCGGCCGCGAGCGACCCCGGGAAGCGCCGCAGGAACAACGAAGACCGGTACTATGTCGATCCCGAGCGCGGCATCTACGCCGTGATCGACGGCGTGGGCGGCCACGCCGCGGGCGAAACCGCCGCCGCCGTCGCGGTCGAAGTCATTCGCGAGCGCCTGGAGCGCCAGACCGGCACGCCCGAAGAGCGCCTGCGCGAAGCGATCGCGCTCGCCAACAACGAAATCCTGCGCCTCTCCCACACCCGCCTCGAGTGGAGCGGCATGGCGTGCGTCCTCACCGTCGCGCTCGTCGAAGATGACATCGTCACCATCGGCCACGTCGGCGATTCGCGCCTCTATCTGCTGCAGCCCGGCGAAATCCGGAAGGTGACCCACGACCATTCGCCCGTCGGCGAGCGCGAAGACCGCGGCGAACTCAGCGAAGACGAAGCCATGCGCCACGCCCGCCGCAACGAGATTTATCGCGACGTCGGCTCAGCCGAGAGGCAACCGGACGATCCGGGATTCATCGAAATCGGCAGTTTTCCCATGCCGCCCGACGGCCTGCTGCTGCTCTGTTCCGACGGCTTGACCGATCTGGTGAGCAGCGCCGAAATCCGCGCGGGCATCGAACGTTACGCGCCCGATTTCGACGCCGCCATTCACGCTCTGATCGACGCCGCCAATGGCGCGGGAGGCAAGGACAACATCACCGCCGTCATCGTTGCCGGGCCCGAATACCGGCAGGAATCCCGCGGCTTGAAAGTGACGATCGCCCCGCGAACGAACGGCCTGGCGCGCTTTCTCGCCGGGCGCTGGGCTTTCCTGGTTTACGGCCTGCTGCTGGGCATCGCCGCCGCGCCTGGGGCGCTTTCTCTCTGGAACCGTCTGGTCCCGGAAGGCCCGCGCACTCTGGTCGCCGGGCCGGCCGGGATCTCCGCCGCCCTGAAGCTGGCCAGGCCGGGGGATACGGTCGTGATTCCGCAGGGCCGCTATCGCGAGCGCGTCGAACTTCGGGAAGGCGTGACGCTGCGGCCGCAATTCGCCGGCACGGTCACGCTGATCTCGCCCGACGCCGGGCCCGCGCTCATCGCGCGCGGGATGGATTCAGGGGGCGTCGAAGGCGTGTGGATACAGGGCGCTCTCGGCGCGCCGCCGGCCGCGGGCATCGATATCGTGGACGCCAGCCCGTTCATCTCTCATGTCAAGATCACCGGCGCGACCGTCGGAATCGAGGTGCGCGGCGCCTCCACGCCATCCATCGCCGCCAGCCAGATCATGAATAACCTGGGCGCCGGAATCCGCGTCTCGGCCTCCGCGGCGCCCCGTATCGAAGACAATCTGATCGCGGCCAATGGAAACGGAGAACCAGGCAATCCGAAGCCGGGGGTCGAGGTGCTGGGCCGCGCCCATCCGGTCCTAAAAGACAACGCCATCGTCGACAATGCCGCCGAGCCCGTCTGGATTCACGGACGCGCCTGGCAGCCCGCCGACTTCGAGGAGAATTTCTTCGGCGGGCTGTCCGCGAAAGAAGCGATCCGCCCGATCGAGCCGCCCGCCGTTCCGAATCCCGGAGGCAAGCGCTAGCCATGGATCCGAAACTCTTCGGCCGTTATGAAATCATCCGCAAGCTCGCCGGCGGCGGCATGGGGCGCGTGTTCCTCGCCTACGATCCGGTGCTCAACCGGCAGGTGGGCTTGAAGCTGATCGACGCCGGGTCCGATCGCGACAGCATCGACGTCGTGGCCGCCGAACGCCGCGGCGCCGTTCTCCAGGACCAACTCGCCAAGCGGGAACAGCGCGGGCGCGTCGCGCAGATCTTCGACGTGGGCGATCGCGACGGCTACTTCTACATCGCCATGGAATACATCGAAGGCGAGGATCTTTCCGAACTCGTCGCCACCGGGCCGATCGATCCCCAGCGCGCGGTCTCGATCGCGCTCGATATTCTCGACGTGCTCGTGAAGGCGCATACCTTCCAGACCGTGATCGAAGACCGCGCGCACCGCGGCATCATCCACGGCGATATCAAGCCGCGCAACATCCGGATCACTTCCGCCGGCCAGGTCAAAGTGCTCGATTTCGGCATCGCGAAAGCCGTATCCATGACGCGCAGCATCACGTTCAATCAGTTCGGCAGCATTCCCTACTCCTCGCCCGAACGTTTGCAGACGGGCGATATGGACGCGCGTTCCGACGTCTGGTCGGTCGCGATCGTGCTGTTTGAGATGCTCACCGGGAAGCCCTATTTCGAAGCGGAAGCGTCGTCGAAACTCGAATGGGCGATTCGCGATTACCATGCCCTCCAGCCCTCGATCGCGAGCCTGCCGCCGGGCCTGCGCGAGATTCTTTCGCGCGCGCTCGATCCCGATCTCAGCCGGCGCTTCGTGAGCGCGGCGGCGTTCCAGGGGGCGCTCCACGAATGGCGGAACTACGCGCTGGCCGGTCCGCCGGAGTCCTCCGATCCGGATGCCACGCGGCGGACCGTGTATCCCAATCCGGAAGAGCGCACGCGGCGCGCCTCGGCCGTCCCGCGCAACGTGGCGACGGCCCGGCCCTCCCGTTTCCCGGCGGCGAAATGGGCGTCGCGCGCGGTTGTCGCGACCCTGGTCGCGCTCTTCCTGGGCGCGGTGTTCACCGTGGTGTACGAGGTTCGGATGTTCAACAACGCGGAGGCGCTGGCGGCGCGCATCGATTCCGGCCGGCTCACGCCCGAGAGTGGAATGGCGGCCTATCAGGCGCTCGCGAAGCACAGTCTGTTCTCGTTCCCCCTCTTTCCCGCGCGCCACAGTCTGCGCGACCGCTACACCGCCGAAGCCGATCGCGTGATTGCCGACTATCGCGAGGCGAGCGAGAGCACGCCCGTCTATCTGCGCGACTGGCGGCGGGCGCAGGCCGCTCTCGCTTCCGCCATGACCCTCGCGCCCGGCGACTCGTCGATTCGCGGGAAATTCGAGCTGATCGACGGACACATCGCCCGCCTTTTGGCGCACGTCAAGGACGCGCGCTCCGATTTCGAAGAAGCGAAGAGTCTGCTGCCGCAATCGCCCGATCCGCACCTTGGCCTCGCTCTGATCCGAATGAGCGAAGGCGATCTCGATAAAGCCCAGGATGAATTGAACCAGGCGGAGCGCAACGGTTTCCGTCCCGGACGCCGCGAACAGAGAGCGCTGGCGGATGGGTATCGGGCACGCGGCGAAAGATGGCTCGCCGAGGCAAGACGCGCGCAGGAGATCGGCCACATGCAGGATTCGCTGAAGCACGCCGATGCCGATCTTGCCCACGCGCAGGAACTCTATAATTCGGTTGCGCCATTCCTGAACGGAGTGCAGATGGCCGAGAAAGTCTCTCTCGAACGCGACAGGGCGGCGAAGACTCTGGCCCAGGCGCAGCAGGCGGTCGGAGACCCGGCTCCCCAATAATGGCCGTTACCCGCAGTACCGTCGCATCGCGGAGCGGAGAGGCGCGCCGCGCCGCGCCCGCCGGGAAGACGGCCGGCCGAGGCCCCGAACTCTTCTGGCTGGTGCTGGCGGCGCTGATCGTCTGCGGCGCGTGGGCGCTCGTGTATACCGCGAAGGCGCGGCGTTCGGTTTCTCCTTCCGCCATCGTGAATCTCGCTGAACTCGATCGCGCCGAGAAGCTTCTGCCGGTGCTCGCGGTTCTTCAGAATCCCGCCGACCGCGAGTTCGCGGCGCAGCGGATTTTCGACACGCTCGCGGATCGCGACGGTGTCCTGCCCAATACCGGCGTCATCGCCCGCATCCGGATCCCGCGTGCGGACCTGATCGGAAATACGAAGTTGGCGGAGTTGCGCAGGCGCGCGGAAGACGCCCATGGCGACACAATCGCCCTCTTCACGCCGACCGAGTTCGCGCAAATCAAGCCCCAGATCGCGGTGCGCGGGCTGGACGTGTTCCGCCGCGATTTTCTCATCTGGGCCGGCGCGATCCTCGCGGCTTTTCTCGTCACGCACATTGTCTGGAGAATCCGGCGATTCGCGGGACCGTGGGAGTATCTGCCCCTGTTGCTCATCCTCACCGGCATCGGCTACGCGCTCATGACCGGCCTCCGCGATCCTCTGCGCGACACCCTGATTTTCGTACCGTTCGCCGAGGGCGTGGCGGGCGGATGTCTCGTTATGCTGTGCGCCAGTCTGGTCGATTGGGAAGAGGCGATGGCGGGTTACAGCTTCGTGCCTTTACTGGGCGCGGTTGTGCTCTCGGTGGCGCTCATTTTTTTCGGCAGCGGACCGGCCGGCAGCGATGCGCGCGTGAACCTCGGCCCGTTCCAGCCGGTGGAGGCGATCAAGGTTCTGCTGGTGTTCTTTCTGGCGGGTTATTTCGCGAAACGCTGGCCGCTCCTGCGGGAATTGCGCGAGAAACGCTCGGCGGTGGCGAAGATCCTTCCGGGCGTCGAGATCCCTCCGCTCGAATACGCTCTGCCGGTGGTCGCCGGGGTGGGTGTCGCGCTCCTGTTTTTCTATCTGCAGAAGGATCTCGGACCGGCGCTCGTCTTCGCCTGCGTGTTTTTCACCCTCTATGCCATCGCCCGCAACCGCGTACCGCTGGCCGTGACCGGCATGGCCGCGCTGTTCGGAGGGTTTCTCACGGGCTACTTTCTGGGCGTGCCGAAGACGGTGCACGATCGCGTCGCGATGTGGCTTTCGCCATGGAGCAACACGGTGCGCGGCGGCGATCAGGTGGCGCATTCGCTCTGGGCCATGGCATCGGGCGGTGCGCTGGGAACGGGCCCGGGGCTGGGCGAATCGGACGTCATCCCCGCGGGCTATACGGATCTGATTGTGTCGGTTCTCGGAGAGGACTGGGGCTTCCTCGGCATCGTTTCCGTGTATCTGATTTTCGGGCTGCTCATCTGGATCGGGCTGCGCGTCGCGCGCCGCGCCCGCACCGATTACGGCTTCTTTCTGGCGCTGGGGCTGACGCTTCTGGTGAGCGCCGAATTGTTCCTCATCTCCTGCGGCATTCTCGATCTGTTCCCGCTTTCCGGCGTGGCCACGCCGTTTCTGAGTTACGGCAGAACGGCGATGCTGGCGAACTTCGCCATCGCCGGGATTCTGCTGGCGCTGGGCAATCGGGGGAGCAGGACCGAAGCGCGGGCGACAGTATTTCCGGGGCTGCGGTGGATTGAGATTGCGCTCGCGGTGCTCGCGGTTGCGGTAGTGGGGAAAGCCGCGATGGTTCAACTGGCACAACCGGACGCCATCGCGGGCCAGGGAACGCTCGTGCTCCAGGCGGATGGCGGCCGGCGCTACGTTTACAATCCGCGGCTGATCGATGCCGCCCGCACCCTGCAGCGCGGCACGATCTACGACCGCACGGGCCTGCCGCTCGCCACGAGCAGTTGGCCCGAACTGGAACTGCACAGGGCGCAATACCAGGCGCTGGGCATCGATATCGACCAGGCCTGCAGCCGAGCGGAAACGCGCTGCTACCCTTTTGGGGCGCTCACGTTCCACATCCTGGGAGACATCCGCACGCGGGCCAACTGGAGCGCCCCGAACAGCTCTCTGATCGAACGCGATTCGGCGGTGCGCCTGCAGGGGTATGACGATCGGGGGCGTGTGGTTGCGATTAAAAACGACGCGATAAAGAACGAAGCGGGGAAGCCGTTTTACACCGTCCGCTACGACTATCGCGAACTCCTGCCCCTGCTGCGGAACCGCTGGGAGCCGGACAATCCGGCGGTCAAACGCATTCGCGACCGTGAACGCAACGTCCACCTCTCGCTCTCCGCCGCCCTGCAGGTAAAGGCCGCGCGGATCCTGCAAACGCGGCTTGCCGAACAGCACCTCGACCGCGGATCGGTGGTCGCGATGGACCCGGAAACGGGCGATCTGCTGGCCTCCGTCAACCTGCCTTCGCCCGATCTCCAGCAGGAAAAGCTGGCTCTGGGCGAGGCCTCCGGATCGCTGCTCGATCGCGCCCGCTACGGTCTCTATCCTCCCGGTTCCACTTTCAAAGTGGTGACGGCGATTGCGGCCCTGCGGCTGAATCCGGCGCTCGCCAACCAGCAATACCAGTGCATCCGCCTGCCGGACGGCCGCAATGGAAACTATGTGGGCAAATCGAAGCGCCCCGTTCGGGACGACGTGGAAGATACCGGCGCGCACGGCACGCTCGATATGAATCGCGCCATCGTGGTCTCATGCAACGCCTACTTCGCGCAGCTGGGCACTTACAAAGTGGGGCCGGAACAGTTGCTCGACACGGCGAAGCTGATCGGCATCTCGATCGCGAATCCGCCCACGGTGAAGAACCTCGCGCCGCAAATGCCGCAGGTTTCCTACGGGCAGGGGCAGGCGGTCGCGTCGCCATTCCAGATGGCGCGCGTGGCCGCGGCCATCGCGGCGGGTGGCATGTTGCCGCAAGGCCGGTGGGTAACGGACGACAGCAATCCGCGCACTCAGCCGGCGCAGCGGTTGCTGCCCGCGAATCTCGCCGGTCTTCTGGCGAAAGATATGCGCGGCGTCGTGACCGGCGGGACCGGACGGGTGCTGGCGAAGATCCAGCCGCAAATCGCGGGCAAGACCGGAACGGCGGAACTGGCGTCGGCGCCTTCGCACGCCTGGTTCATCGGATTCGCGCCTTACGACAACGCCAGTAAGCGCATCGCCTTCGCCATTCTCGCCGAGAACGGCCGCTACGGGGGGACCGCCGCCGCACCCATCGCGGGCGATCTCGCCATAGCCGCGCAACAATTACATTTGATCCCATGAGCCTGCTGCGACGCATCGAAAAATCGCTGGATCGAAGACTGCGGTCCATCTTCGCGGGCGACCGCGAACAGCCCGGCGCGCGGGAAGCGATTGAACTGTATCGCGACGCGCTGGAGCAGATCGCCGCGCGCGCGACGGCGGGGAAGCGCGGCGACCGGTTGTTTCCGTTCAACCGCATCGCGATCGAACTGCGCGCCGATAACGCGGAGCGCAAGGCGGTGCTCGAAGCGTTGTTCGACGCGGGGCAATTGAGCGGCGATATTCGCTCCACGCTCAAAGAGGAACGCATTACGGCGCCCGACGAACTTACGGTCGCAGTGCACTATCCCGAGGAAGCGCCGGTTGAGATGCGAATCGTCTGCGAGCGGACGGAAAAACCGGCCGCCGCGCCCGCCGGCGAAAGCCCGTCCGCGCCGCCGCCGGCCCGCCTGGTCACGATCGCCGGCGTCTCTTCCGCGCCGGCACTCGCGCTCGACCGCCCGCGGATCAACCTGGGGCGCGAAGAGGAAGTGGTGGACGCGCTGGGACGCGCCATCCGCCGCAACGAACTGGTGTTTCCGGAAGCGGCGCACGAAGCGAACCCGAGCGTTTCGCGCGCCCACGCGCATATCGCGTTCGACGCGGCGTCGGGCCAGTGGCGCATCTTCGACGACGGCAGTTCGCTCGGCACCAGTCTCTTCCGGGAGGGCAGGCGGATCGAAGTTCCCGCCCATGCCAGCCGGGGCGTGGCGCTGCGTCCGGGAGACGAGATTTACCTGGGGCAGGCGCGTCTGCGGTTTGAAGTTGAGCGATAATACAGGTATCGTCATGCCCATTTACGAATACCTTTGCGAGTCCTGTGGAGACAAGTTTGAGAAGCTGGTCCGGCGCGCCACCGACGCCATGGAGACCGGTTGCCCCACCTGTGGGGAAAAGCATCTGGAACAGCAGTATTCCACGTTCGCCGCGCGCGGCGGTTCAGGGGAATCCGGGTTCACGCCGGCGGAAACCCGCGGCTGCGAAGGCGGGATGTGCGGCTCCCCGGGTCTCTGCGGACGGAACTAGCCGAACGGCCCATCGAAGTCTGCAATTCTCTCGATAAAAAGATCCTATCGCCGAGCCCGGCAAAACGGTTGCCGGAAGAGTGTCAAATCATTGATAATCGGATTTCATCGGGCGAAGGCGGCCGGTTGTCCGGGTCTGTCCGTTCTTGAATCGATCTTCGTTTATCTGAAACTTTCAGGAGAAAAATGTCTAACCAAATACGGGATTTTATCAGCCTGTCCTTAGGCGAACTTGAAGAACGGAATCTGGCGGCCAAAGAACAGCGCAGCAAGCGCGTTGCCGCGGACAAAATTCAGGAAGAGCGCCTCAAGTACCTGACCGATGAGAAGGGCGTTAAAGCCGTCGTTGTCATGTTCAGCGATCTCGAAGGCCGCCTGCATATGCTCGATTACGACAAAAAGTTCCTCGTGAAGAGCTATGACAACCTGACGTTCGACGGTTCCTCGATCCGCGGTTTCACGGCGCAGAAAGAGAGCGATCTCCGGCTCCATATGGACTGGCATTCGTTCTACTGGGCGCCCGCCGAATTCATCGGCGAAGGCAAAGTGATCGTGTTCGGCGAAGTGATCGACAAGCAGGGCGGGCCTTACATCGGCGACATGCGCGGCGTGCTGAAACACTATGCGGATGCGCAGCTGGCGAAAAACGGCTACACGCTGAACGCGGCCAACGAAATCGAAGGATTCCTGTTCAACGGCGTCGATGCCGAGAAACGCTACAACGAGACCGGCAAGTTCGAATACGTCAATACGGGCGGCTACTATCACTCGCTGCCGGGCGATACGCTGCGCACGTTCATCGACAAAGCCGCCGAAGTGCAGCGCGCGATGGGCTTCGAGAATGAGAAGGACCATCCGGAAGTCGCGCCTTCTCAGTTTGAGATCAACTACAGTTATGCCGATGTGGTGACGGCCGCGGATCAGATCCAGCTGTACAAGTTCCTGTGCCGCCAGGTGGCGCGGAGCATGGGTCTGACGGCCAGCTTCCTGCCGAAGCCCGTGGTGGGCGTCAACGGCAGCGGCATGCACACGAACGTGTCCGTTTCGAAGGGCAAGACGAACCTGTTCTGGGACCCGAACGGAGAAGAAAAGATCAGCTCCTTCGCCTGGGAGTTCGTGGACAAGATCATCAGCCACGGCAACGACCTCTGCCTGGTGCTGAACCCCAGCGTGAACGCGTACCGGCGGCTCGATCCTCACTTCGAAGCGCCGAACCAGCTCATCGCGTCCGCGGTCGATCGCGGCTCCATGGTGCGGGTCCCGATCGGCAACGAGCGCAGCTCACGGATCGAAGTGCGCGCGGTGGCGCCGGACGCGAATCCGTACATGGTGCTCTACAGCGTGTTCAAGACCGGTCTCGACGGACAGATCGCGAACATCCCGAATCTGCGTTCCGCCAGGCGCTTCCTGCCGGACAACATCTACGACGCCATGGCCAACTTCCATAACGCGGAATGGACGAAGACTCTGTTCAGCGAGGAAGTGAGGGAGCGCTACGTGGATCTCAAGAAGGCGTCGGCCGACCGTTGCGCAAGGCTGCTCGGGACGGTGGTGAAGGCGCCGGAAATCCAGTACCATCACGAGGTTTACAACCAGTACCTCTGGAACCAGTTCTAAGGCAAGCGTCAATCGCGGGAAATGCCCCGGGCTGCGGAGTCCGGGGCATTTTTATGTGTGCCGGGCATGTTCACTGAAAGAGCCCCGCCCGCTGTCTCAGATCGTCCCCGAAGATTCCGATGAACTTCGCCGCCAGCGCGACCCCGAACCACAGAGCCAGCGAAGCGCACGCGACCAGGCCCGCCCGGAACCGCGAAACCGGAGGCTCGGCCATCGTCACGCGCCGATGCACGGTGAAATGAAAGACCAGCGCCGCCGCCAGCACGGCCATCTTGATCCAGAAAAACGAACTGTCGAAAAGGCGCAAAGCTTCCGACGATAAAAGCACCGGTCCCGAAAGCAGCATGACGGCCAGTCCGCCCAGCGTCCACCGGGAGAGATCCCCGGCCAGGCGCGCGGCAGCATTGCGCCGCGGGCCGAAACCCAGCAGAGCCAGATCCACCGCCACGACGGTCCCGAGCAGTAAGGTCATCCCGAGCAGATGGACGATTTCGCCCAGCGCGATCAATGGCGACGAATTGCTCATCGTGCGGCCGAGAAGCGAGTGCTCGAACCAGTCGAACAGCGGGTGCAGGGCCTGCCGCGTCACGTGCGATCGTACCCCGGCCCATAGGCGAGGGCGCGTCCCGCCGCGACGATGCCGATCCACAGAATCAGCGAGAGGAACCCCGCGATCCGGGCGCGCGCCGGAGCGACCGCCGCTCTGTCCCAGTCCGCCGCGTGGCGATACACCGTCAGATGGAAGAGGATCGCGTTCAACCCGGCAAGCGAGAGAAGCACCAGTTTGATGCGAAAGGCCGGGCTGTTATACAACTTCACCGCCTCGGCGGAAAACAGGAACCAGCCGGTCGCGAACATCAGACCGAAGCCCCACAACGTCCGGGGCACGATTCTGGCCACCACTTCCGAGACAGGCTCACGCTTCAGCGCAAGGCCCAGCAGCCGCAGGTCGACCAGCATAATCGTTCCCGCAACCAGAACAATGCCCAGGGTGTGGACCGTCTCCGCCAGATCGAACATCCAGACCGACTCGCGCAACGCAATCGCGGGCGGCGTGTTTTCCAGCCACTGGCAGAGACTAAGCAGGGACACCAGTAAACGACTTTATACCAAAGACGGGTGTCAGCGCCGGGACCCGTGCGCGCCGCCGCCGAAACCGCCACGCGCGCCACCGCGATAACCGCCGCCGAAACCATTGCGGTAGCCGCCGAAGCCGCCGCGATAGCCGCCGAAGCCACCGCCGTAATAGCCCCCAAAGCCGGAGCCGAACAAGAGTGAGAACCCACCATAGTAGGGATACCCGTAGCCATAACCGTAGCCGAAGCCGTAAGGATAAGCATAGGGATAAGGATAAGGATATGGAGACCCGTAGTAAGGCGCCGGAGGCGGCGCCGGGGCGCAGTCATGGCAGGAATCGGCGGGCGGACGGGAAGAAAGCTGTGGGGCCTGTCCATAGTCCTGCTGCGTATTCACGAACTGGAACGCCTGCGGCGCCCGCTCGGTGGAAAACGTAACAGGCGCATCGATCCGGAACGTGAGTACCGATTCGGGATAGATCACGGTCGGGCGGCCGCGCGTCAGCAGCACGCCGACGATTCCGGCCGCGGCGCCCAGGCCGGCCCCGATGACCGCGCCTTTGCCCCAGTCCGCGCCCGCTCCGATCATCGCTCCCAGAGCCGTGCTCCCGCCGATGGCGGCCGCATCGCGCCCAGTCGAAGTCGGCCCGCTGCGGCTGACCATCTGCGATTGAACCGGCTCCTGTTGCCCATCGACCAGCGTCAGGTCGGTAAGCTGCACGCCCAGACGAGAGGTTCCTTCCACACGCCCCGCCTTTTGCGCTTCGGAAACACGTCCGGCAACGGTCTGCCCTCGTTGCGCGACAACGACTCCGTCCACTACGATCGGCTGCACCAGTGTCGCGGTGAACGCATCGCCCGCCTGGTTGCGGTCCGAAGACAGCCACTGGTCGATGCGAGCGGTAACGTAAGTGCCCGGCTTGATCGTCAATTGCGGCGGGACACTGTAATTGAGCCGTTGCGGATAGTCATTGGGACGAGCCTGGCTGTAATCGGGAACCGCTGGATACTGACCGCTTTGGGGGCCGGCCTGCGGCGCCGGAGCGGTCTGAGGGTCGGCTTGCGGATTGCTTGCGGCCCCGGCCGGCGCCGGATCGTTGAGCGTACGCCATGCGCGCGGCGCCTGGTCCTGGGCAGCGGCCAGACCGGTTACGGCCAAGGCCCCGATCGCCATGCGGCAAACAAATGAATATTTTCCGGTCTCTCGATTCGATCTCACGGTCGCTCCGTTTCTCAACCTGTAATACGCAACTTGACAGCCAAACCCGCAGCGGTGGAACTTATTGAAAACATTACCGGCATTGAACGGATTCCAAGATGGGGAGCCACCAGCCATTGGTGCTTTTCAGCCAATAGCCGCCGAAACCGGAACAGATTCCGAGGACGCTGGTTTATACACAAAGAATCCACCGACGCATGACTATAACCTGCTGAAACCAATGCAATAAAAAGCTGAGGAAAGTCCCCGGATCCATCGTTTTTTCGTTTGACCGGAACGGGAATCCCGTTCCATCATCGTTTCAGTTCCAGGGTTTACGGAACGATAGCCGGGCAAGGCGAAGCGAAGTTTCGAGCATCGATCCGGGGCGTCATTCGAAAGAAACGCGCACCGGGGAGCGGAGAACAAATCGGACGCCGGGCCGGGCGAGCTTCCCGCGAGGAGGCTGGTCGAACGCTTGGATCCGGAGGGTTTAAACAACCCGAAGGGGAGTGGAGGCCGGATGACTTCGCGAGAGCGCTTGAGATCGGCGCGGGCAACGGGTTGAATGCGACGAATTCGCCCGGTTTCGGCTTCGAAACCGAGCCGGGCGGAGAGCTTTCGATCGAACGGGCTCGCGAAGTGTCTCAGGCGCGGAGTTGAAGGGGCAGGCCAGGAGCACTGACCCCGCAATGGTGGCGAAAGCGTCGTTGCGGGCGAGCGAAAGGCCGTTCCGGGATTCCGGCTCCGGCTGGATGTCAGTCCGTGGCGATGCGTTTGCCGCACCGACCCGTTACGCGCTGAAAAGCGCCGATGGCGAGCGGCAGGCGCTGAGTCCGGAGTATCCGGTTGCGGAACGAACGCCGAGCATGCCGGCGGTTCGCTCAATCGTACCGTGAACTCTGGACGTTTTTGCGTCAGGTCTCGTCAGACTTGGGAACGGCGTCGAGCTCGCGGGCTCTCCGCAGGTCCTCCACCGTCGATGGACCTTCCGCCTGCTGGCCGAACTTCTTCCAGCGCTTGAAAGTGAACACTTCCCTGCGCTTGCGAAAGCTCGCGAAATTGAGGCGGCAATACTCGCATCGCCATTTGCGCGCTCCCAGGAAGACCTGGAGAGCCACCCAAAAAGGCGGATTCGTGAAGGTCTTGCCGGTCCAGCCGTTCAGATCCATGCGGTGGCAAACCGGGCATCGGGCGTAAGCCAGATCGTTCCACGAAAAAGTGCGCGCGATGAAGCGCTTTTTGCAATCGAGGCACCGGAGCGGAGACACGAAACGCAACCGGCCCAGCAACTCCCCCGGAGTTCGCGGCCGCGAGGGCCGCAGATAGCGGCTACCGCACTTCGGACACGCTGCAGGCATTCGATTACGCCGTTGCGGGCGCCTTTTTCCGTCGCGCCACATCCTGGCGGAGATACGAGTCGAACGCGCCCGCCAACCGCTCGCGCACCCCGGTTCCGCCCGGAACGCCGCGGCCGTCGATCTCGCGCACGCGCAACAAACCCCGCGTGGTCGAAGCGATGAACACATCGTCCGCGGAGTGGAGTTCTTCCATACTGAGACTACGTTCGATCACTTCGATATTTTTCTCATGAATTTCTTCGAGCAGCACTTCGCGCGTGATGCCGGGCAGGCAGCCATCGCTGAGCGGCGGCGTGAAAACCCGGTGGCCGAACACCGCGAAGACATTGGCCGACGTACATTCCGCCACCCGCCCGAACTCGTTCAGCAGAATCGCCTCGTCGAAGCCCTGCTCCTGCGCCCGCTCGGCCCATCGCAGATTTCCGGCCCAGGACAGCATCTTGACCCTGGTGAAATCGCCGGCCGCGTAACGGCCATGCGGCTGAATACAGAGCCGGACACTCTCGCCCCATCGCTTCAGCGGGGCCGTCAGCGCGATGGTGTCGCTCGAGCGCCCGCTCGACGGGCCTTCCCACAAACCGCCGCCATTGCGCACCACCACCAGACGCAGCGTGCAGTCCGGCGCGCCGTTCGATTCGATCAGCCGGATGAGATCCCGCTCGACGGCGTTCGCATCCGGCGGCATCTCCACATTCAGCAGACGAGCATCGCGCGACATCCGCGCCCAATGCCGCTCCCAGGCGAACAACTCCCCGTCCATCGCGCGCAGCGTGCTGAAAACGCCCCAGCCGGACAGTAATCCGAGTTGCCCCGGAAACAGACTGGCCCCGGCGGCCTCCCGCACACGGCCATTGTGCAAAACATAGCGGTGAATGGACATCCGACCCTATTATTTCATCATCGCGTCACGTTTGGCTTTGAACTCGGCGCCCGGCTTCCATTCGGGGTACGCGGGGTCCTGCGCCACCCGGTCGCCGATCTCGAACAATACCCGCAGGTCGTCCACCGCGCCCGAAAGATCCCAGTCCGGCTTCACTTCGTCCGAAGGCTTGTGATAATCGTTCTCCGTGTAGTAATCGCGCTTTTGCTTGCCATAGCCCGCCGGCTTGCCGATGTAGTCGACGCCTGGATCGGGGTCGAGCGCCGGCACGCCCTGTTTGGCGAACTCGAAGTGATCCGACCGGTAGAACGATCCTTTGCCCGGGTCGGGATCGCCGGCAACGGTGCGCCCGTGCGCCTGAAGCACCGCCGCGGCGGTATCGTCCAGGGTGGAATTCCCCAGTCCGATAATCGTCATGTCTTTCGTTTTGCCCCAGGTGTTCAGGACATCCATATTGATGTCGGCGAGCGTGTTCCTGAGAGGATAGAGTGGATTCATCGCATAGAATTGCGTTCCCAGCAAACCCTGCTCTTCGGCCGTAACCGAGAGGAAGAGAATCGAGCGTTTGGGCGCCGGCGAAAGCTTCGTATAAGCGCGCGCGATTTCGAGCAGCCCGGCGCTGCCGGAGGCATTATCGGCTGCTCCGTTATAGATCTGGTCCCCCTTCAATTCCGGATCGCGCCCCAGATGATCCCAGTGCGCGGTATAGACCACATACTGGTCTTTGAGCGCCGGATCGCTGCCCTCAAGCTTCGCCACCACGTTGTGCGACTCGATCCTGCGCAAAGTATTCTTCACCTGGAAGCTCGCCGTTGCACCCGGTAGCGGCACCGGTTTGAAATCTTTCCGGATGGCCTCTTTCTTGAGCGCGGCCAGATCCAGCCCCGCCATGCGGCAGAGTTCGCTCGCCTTGTCGTAAGTCATCCAGCCTTCGACGGAAACACGGCCCATGTTATTGTCCGGGCGCTCGATCCCGAAATTTTCGCCGCCCCAGCTGCCCGCGACAACTTCAAACGGATATCCCGCCGGACCGGTCTCGTGAACGATAATCGCCGCGGCGGCGCCTTTCTCCGACGCAATCTCGTACTTGTAAGTCCAGCGGCCGTAGTAAGTCATGGCCGCGCCCTTGAACAGACTGGCGTCCAGCTTCGAGGGGTCGTTCGGGTCCGGAACCGCGGGGTCGTTGACCAGCATCAGGATCGTCTTGCCTTTGACGTCGACGCCTTTGTAGTCGTCCCACCCGTATTCCGGCGCCACCACGCCGTAACCGACGAACACGATGCCGGAATCCTTTACGCTTACTTCCGGGACGTAGCGGCTCGAAAGCGCAATGTAGTCTTTCTTCGCGACCAGCGCGAGTTTTTTGCCCCTGACCGAAAGTTCGGGCTGCGTTTTCGACGCGATCCCGGCCAGCGGGACATTCTGCAGCCAGGTCCCGTTCGGGTTACCCGGCTTCAGGCCCATCTGCTGGAACTGCTGCTGCATGTAAGCGATGGTCTTCTGTTCGCCCGGCGAACCGGGCTTGCGCCCCTCGAAATCGTCCGACGAAAGCGTTTTGATTTCGCTTGACAACGAGCCGGTGTCGATGGCGCCGAGCGCGACCTGCAGATTGCTCCGCCGGTTCGGCGAACAGGAACTCAGGACAACGAGAAAGGCCAGTGCGGTTTTCTTCATTGGGTGTGAACTCGATTTGGGGCTATAAACTCAGAGTAGCCGATAGCAGATACTGTTCACCCTCACGCCGACGCTGCCGGCGGATGCCCGGTGTTCAACGTCGGACTGTCAAGACGCAGTACACGCAACTGTTAACCGGATTTTTTCCGGTCGCCATCGATAACATCGCCGAACATGGTCGCGCTCGAAGGGAATCGCATCCGAAGTCCTGAACGGCAAGCGCGGCATCGGCAGGGAGATGGCGCGGAAGCTGGCCGGGATCTTTCATGTTTCGCCGGCGGTCTTCATTTGAGCGGGCTCTCGCACCGGCCGTATTATAATTGCCTATGACCACGTTGGACATTCAGATCAATTCCCCGCTGACCAGCGCAGTCGGGATCGATCTTGATCCCGCCAAGCTGGAATTCGGCAAGACATTCGCTCCTGACTGGTTCGTTTCCGAATACAAAAACGGGCTATGGCAAAACGCCCGCGTCGAACCCTCGCACAACATTTCTCTTCACCCCGCCGCCATTGTCTTTCACTACGGTCAGTCGATTTTCGAAGGCATGAAGGCATACCGCTGGGCGAACGGCAAAGTGGCGCTCTTCAGGCCCAAAGACAACGCCCGCCGCTTCGCGCGTTCCGCCGAGCGGATGGCCATGCCGCCGGTCGATCCGGAATTCTTCGTCGAAGCCGTCAAAGCTCTGGTGCGGACCGACGCCGCGTGGACTCCGCGCGAACCGGGCAGTCTCTACATACGGCCCACCATGATGGGGACCGAGGCCTGCATCGGCGTGCGCGCGTCGCATGAGTTCCTCTTCTTCGTGCTCGCCCTGCCCTCCGGCGCCTATTTCAAGGAGGCCGGCGGCAGCGCCGTCGGCAGTGTCACCGTTTACGTCGCCGAGACCACTTCCCGCGCCGCCCATGGCGGGACCGGAGACGTCAAAGCTTCCGCGAATTACGCCATCAGTCTGCACACCATCGAAGAGGGCAAGAAACGCGGCTGCTCGCAAGTCCTGTTCCTCGATTCGGGCGGGCAGCGGCTGGTTGAGGAATTGGGCGGGATGAACGTATTCTTCGTCGAAGAGGGCCAGCTCCTCACCCCTCCGCTGCACGATACGATTCTTCCCGGTATCACGCGCGACTCGGTGATTCAGGTTGCCCGCGATCTCGGATTGACCGTACGGGAAACGCCGATCCAGATCGACGAAGCCACTGAAAAAATCCAGTCGGGGAAGATCGCCGAAGTCTTCGCCTGCGGCACCGCCGCCGTTGTGAGCGGCCTCAAAGAGCTGGTTTTCGAAACAGGCCGCCGTCTCGTCGTTGGAGACGGAACCGCGGGCGAAGTGACACGGAAACTCAATGCCGAGTTGCAGGGCATTCAGTTCGGCCGCATCCCGGACCGTCACGGCTGGGTCGAATTCGCCGCCTGAAGCGCGCTGGGTGAAATCGCACTGAGCCTTTGCGCCGCCACGCACAGACCGTATCGTGTTATATCCAGAACAGGGTGGAACTGAATCGCGAGTCGATCGAAGAATATCTTACGTCCCTTTTTGGCGAGAAGACCAGCGTGCTCGGTCTGCGCACACTGGGTGAGTCGGCGGAAGACCGGAACGTCAAGAGCTTCGGTTATGGCGTTCCGGTGCGGATCGACTATGAGACAGCCGGCCACGGACGCCGGCGCGCCGTGCTGCACACCATCAGCCCCGGGCCTTTCGGGCACGAACACATGGCGGACCGCGCGCAGATTCTGCTGTGGCAGCACCACGCCTTCAATCGCCTGCCCAACCATGTGCGATCGCTCGATGTGGGCGGTTTCGAGCCCCGCGGCAATCTGATTTCGCTGGGCGGCGTGGAAGAGTTCTACCTGCTCACCGAGTATGCCGAGGGCGAGCCCTATGCGCTCGACCTTGAGCGGATCGCGAAGACCGGCACGGCCACCGGTGACGATCTGGCCCGCGCCGACGCGCTCTGCGATTATCTTGCCGGTATTCATCGATCCAAACCCGCGAATCAGCCAGGTCTGTACGTCCGGCGCGTTCGCGAACTGGTCGGGCATGGCGAATGCGCGATGGGCCTTGCCGACGCTTATCCCGGCGCTGATCCCGAAGGTCCGCTTCCGCAAGCGCTGGAATCGATCGAGCATCGCCTCGTCGCCTGGCGCTGGCGGCTGAAGCGCCTGACGCACCGCCTGTGCGAGGTTCACGGCGATTTCCATCCCTGGAATATTCTGTTCGGCTCCGCCGACGGCTTTCGCGTGCTGGACCGTTCCCGGGGCGAGTTCGGAGAGCCCGCGGACGACGTGTCCTGTCTGACAATCAACTATCTGTTCTTCTCTCTGCGCCGCAGTGGCCGCCTGGAGGGCGCGTTCGAACAACTGTTCCGCCGCTTCTGGGACCGCTATCTGGAGCGCACCGGGGATGCGGAAATGCTGAAGGTAGTCGCGCCGTTCTTCGCGTTTCGCGGCCTGGTTCTGGCGAATCCCCTCTGGTACCCCAGCCTGTGCGACTCCGTTCGGAGCAGGCTTCTCGCCTTCACGACCGCCGTGCTCGACAACGGCGAATTCGATCCCGCGCAGGTGAACGGCTACTGTGGCGAATAAGACGGACGCCGGGTTCGCCGTATGGATCACCGGCCTTCCCGCATCCGGGAAGTCGACCGTCACCCGGGCGCTCGTGGCTTTGCTCGCGGCCCGGCAGGTGGATATCGCCGTCCTCGAATCGGACGTGCTCAGGAAGATCTTCGCCATTCATCCGCAATACACGGAAGAGGAACGCGAGGCCTTCTACAAGCAGATGACCTGGGTGGGCGCGCTGCTGGTGGAACACGGCGTCCCCGTGATTTTCGACGCCACCGCCAATCGCCGCGCGTATCGGGAAGGGGCGAAACGCCGGATCGGGCGTTTCGTCGAAGTGTATGTGGAATGCCCGCTCGAAGTCTGCATGGCCCGCGATCCGAAAGGACTCTACCGCCAGGCGCGCGAGGGCGCGCTGGGCGAGGTGCCCGGGCTGCAGGCCCCGTACGAGCCCCCGGAGAATCCCGGCCTAATAATCCCCGGCGACAGGGAAGCTCCGGAGATCGCCTCGTTGCGCATCGTCGCGGAGCTTGAGGCAAGAGGATTCCTGACTCGCGAGGCATGACTTGACGAAAGAAGAGACGCGGCTGGCCGAGATCCCCGCCGGGCGCGCGAACTGGAAGAACTGGGGCCCCTACCTGAGCGAGCGCGCCTGGGGAACCATTCGCGAAGACTATTCGCCGGATGGAACGCCCTGGGAATATTTCCCCCACGACCACGCGCGGTCGCGGGCGTACCGGTGGAATGAAGACGGTCTGGGCGGCATCTGCGACCGGCGCCAGTATCTCTGTTTCGCGCTTGCCCTGTGGAACGGACGCGATCCCATTCTCAAGGAGCGGCTCTTCGGACTCACGGGCAACGAAGGCCGGCATGGCGAGGATGTCAAAGAGTATTACTTCTATCTCGACTCCACTCCCACGCATTCGTATCTGAAGTACCTCTATAAGTACCCGTCGCGCGCCTTTCCGTATGCCGGGCTCGTCGAAGGCAACCGGAGCCGCGGCCGCGAGCAACCGGAGTTCGAACTGCTCGATACCGGGATCTTCGACGAGGATCGCTACTTCGACGTTCTCGTCGAGTATGCGAAGGCGGCGCCGGAAGATATCCTCATCCGCATCGGTGTAACGAATCGCGGACCGCAAACGGCGGCGCTGGACCTGTTGCCCACCCTCTGGTTCCGCAATACGTGGTCCTGGGGCGTGGACTTCCGCGTACCCGAGCTGCGCGCCGAAGGCACAAACGTCATTTGCGCGAGCCATTTCGAACTGGGCGAGCATTGGCTGTCATGCGAAGGCGATCCACGCCTGCTCTTCACCGGCAATGAGACCAATTTCGGCCGGCTTTTCGGCACGGAGAATCAGAGCCCGTACGTCAAGGACGGGATTAACGACTACGTGGTCTCCGGCGCGCGGGGCGCGGTGAATCCCAGGCAGACCGGAACGAAGGCGGCGGCGCGCTATGGTCTTTCGATCGCGCCCGGCGAGACGCGCACGGTCCGTTTGCGCCTCAGCGCCACAAGGCCCGGCGGCGCCGGGTTCAACCAGGCTTTCGATGAAACCTTCGCCGCCCGGATCGCCGAGGCCGATGAATTCTACGCGCGCCTCGCGCCTGAAGGAGTTGGCGAGGACACGCGCCGCGTGCAGCGCCAGGCCTTTGCCGGTCTTCTGTGGAGCAAACAGTTTTACAATTACGAAGTCCGCCGCTGGCTGCGGGGCGATCCGTCCGGTCCCGAGCCCGCGCGGGGCCGCCGCACGGGCCGCAACAGCACGTGGACTCACCTCAACAACGCCGATATTCTGTCCGTGCCCGACAAGTGGGAGTTCCCGTGGTACGCCTCGTGGGATCTCGCGTTTCATGCGATCCCGCTGGCGCTGGTCGATCCCGCGTTCGCGAAAGAGCAGCTCCTGCTGCTGTTGCGGGAGTGGTACATGCATCCGAGCGGGCAGTTGCCTGCGTGCGAGTGGAACTTTTCCGACGCCAACCCGCCGGTTCACGCCTGGGCGGCATGGCGGGTCTACCGGATCGAGCAGCGCCAGTTCGGCCGGTGCGACCGCCCTTTTCTGGAGCGCGCCTTCCATAAGCTGCTGCTGAACTTCACCTGGTGGGTCAATCGCAAGGACACGGAGGGAAACAACGTATTTCAGGGCGGGTTTCTCGGCCTGGACAACATCGGGGTGTTCGACCGCAGCACCATGCTGCCCGGCGGCAGCGCGATCGAGCAATCGGACGCCACCAGCTGGATGGGCATGTACTGCCTCAACATGATGACGATTGCGCTCGAACTCTCGCGCGAGAACCCCGTGTATGAGGACGTGGCGTCGAAATTTCTCGAGCACTTCGTTTACATCGCCCGGGCGATGAACGATATCGGCGGCCGTCCCCTGTGGGACAAGAAAGACGGCTTCTATTACGACGTGCTGCGCCTGCCCGGCAAGGCGCCGTTCCACTTGCGCATCCGGTCCATGGTGGGCCTGATCCCTCTGTTCGCGGTGGAGACGCTCGAGTCCGAACTGATCGACACGCTCCCCGGTTTCAAGCGGCGCATGCAATGGTTCATCGATAATCTTCCTGAATTTTCCGATTACCTCGAAACCGAAACCACGCCGACCAACATCCGCCGGTTTCTGTCGCTGGTGGGCCGCGACAGGCTGCGGCAAGTCGTCTCCGTCATGCTGGATGAAACGGAGTTTCTCTCCCCATACGGCATCCGGTCTTTATCGCGGATCCACCGCGAGCGGCCCTACGTGCTGCCCGTAAACGGAGACAACTACGAGGTCGGCTACGATCCGGGAGACTCGCGGACGCCGCTTTTCGGAGGCAATTCCAACTGGCGGGGACCGATCTGGTTTCCCGTGAACTATCTGATCGTCGAGTCGCTCCAGCGATTCCACTTTTTCCTGGGAGACGATTTCCGCGTGGAGTGCCCCACGGGCTCGGGCCGCCTCATGAACCTGTGGGAGGTTAGCCTCGAACTGGAACGGCGCCTCACCCGGATTTTCCTGCGGGACGATCGCGGCGAAAGACCGGTGTACGGGTCCGCTCACAAGTTTCAGCGGGACCCTCACTGGCGCGACCTGCTGCTGTTTTTCGAATATTTCAACGGCGACACCGGGGCGGGGCTCGGCGCCAGCCATCAGACCGGATGGACCGGCCTTGTGGCCAAACTCATTCAACAGAGCGGCGGGCCGGTTGGAGGGAATCTTGCAGGGTAATTCACGATGACACCCGCGACAAATCTGAAAGGCTCAAAGACGCACGAGAATCTGCGAACCTCTTTTGCAAACGAGGCGCAGGCCAACCGCCGCTATATCTATTTCGCCAGAATGGCGGATGTGGAAGGCTACCCGGAAATCGCCGGGCTGTTCCGGGATACCGCGGAAGGCGAAACCGGCCACGCGCATGGATTCATGGAGTTCCTCAAATCGCTTGGAGATCCGGTCACCGGCCTGCGTATCGGCGATACCGTTCACAACCTCGAATCCGCGCTGGCAGGCGAAAGCGCTGAGTTCAGCGGAGTCTACCCCGGGATGGCGAAAGTCGCGCGCGACGAAGGTTTCTCCGATATCGCGGATTGGTTCGAAAAGCTGGCGAAAGCCGAGAAGAACCATGCGGCGCGCTTCGCCCAGGGGCTGAAATCGCTCCAGGGCGAGGCCGGGTCCAACTCGGGCGCTAACGCGGGAACGCCGGATCGGCCTTGATTTCTTCGATCTGCCGCGCGTGGCGCTCGCCGTGCAGGCTCAGGAGCAGCAGCCACTGGTAGCAGTCCAGGTCGCCAAAGGCCGCGTGAGGCAGAAAATAACTACGCAGATCGGCGCCGGTCCCGGCGGCGAATTGCGCGGAGCGCGCCCGCGCCGTTTCGAATCCCGCGATCAGCTCCGCCGGGTCCAGCCATAGTCCGGCGGGCCTCACTGCTTCCGGCGCTTCCCGGCGGGAGGCGCGGTCGGGTACCGCGTTCGCCAGAAAGGCGTCTTTCGCCTTCGCGGGGTCGCGCTTTTCCGGCTCCGGCGCGCCCGCGAGTTTCGTTTCAATCAAGCCGAATACGCGATTCTCGACGATCGCGATGTGTTCGAGACAGTCGCCGATCGACCAGCGTCCATCGCCCGGATGGAACGTCCACTGTTCCCGCGTCAGCCCCTCCACCAGCGCCAGCAGCCGCTCCCGGCTTGCCGCGAGCTGCTCCGCCACCAACTGCCGTTCGTGTTCTTCCATAAGTTCTCTTCAGCTTACTCGATACAGGTCCCGCACCGTCGCGGCCAGCGCCGGGGGGACGAGCGCGCGCCAGTCTTCACCGCTCGCAATCCGGCGGCGGACCTCCGAGGACGAGACTTCGTTCCAGTCCGCATCCATTTTCAGAGAGGCGACTGTCAGAGAGCCGACCCGCGCGCCGCCACCAGCAGCCGGTAACGCCGCAGCAGGTCGTCGAACACCCCAGGCGCGCCATAATCCCATCTGGCGATGCGCTCCGCCGCATCGCGGCCGCAGACCAGCACGATTTCCGCCCCGTGGCCGAAGAACTCGCGCGCTTCATCCGCGATCTCGGCGTAGAGTCCTCCATCGGAGACCGCGGCGGAGAAGCCTTCGTCCTGTTGCGCCAGGATTTCGAGCATCCGGCAGCGCGCGGCGAAGCCGGCGCCTTCGAAGCCTTTGTGGGGGAAGGCGCGCGGCATCACCCAGATCACTTCGTCCGCAAGGGCGCGCGCCGCGCGGGCGATTGCGACATGCGCAATCGTGGGCGGATTCCACGCGCCGGGGAACAGAGCCACACGGACCGGATTCCCATCCGCGCGATGAAGACCGCGATGAAGAAATGAGAGAGCCAACAGGACCTTTGTAATACATCCCTCCGCGCGCCTTAGAAAACGAACCGGCGCGATGGGACGTAACGCACAAATGGCCCGGTTCGTATACAGTGGAGGTAATAATGTTCAGCTGGATATGCCCCCAATGCGGGCGCGATGTTCCACCTTCGAAAACAGACTGCCCTTATTGCGAGGAACGGGCGAAGGAAGCAGCAGCGGCGGCTGCCGCCGCTCCGCCCGCGCCTCCTCCCTATGCCGTGGAGCCGCAACCGGGCCCCTGGCAACAGCCGCAGCCGCAGGCTCCACCGCCTCAGTGGCAGCAGGCTCCTCCGCAACCGCCTCCGCAATATCAGCCGCCGCCGCAGTATCAGGCGCCTCCGCCTCAATATCAGCCTCCGCCGCCTCAGTATGCGCCGCCGCCCCCGCAGTACGCGCATCCGTATGCGCAGCAGCCGGCGGCTGCCTGGCAGCCTCAGCCCGCGCGCTCCGCGCCCCCCATGTGGCTCATGGTCCTCGGGTTTGCCGCGGTATTTCTCGTGATCGGCGGCGGGATTTACTACTTCATTCAGCGTTCCAGCGGCAGCAGCAGCACTCCGGCGGAGAAGGCGGGGCTTGAGAATCCGTCCAACGCATCGAAGCAGAAGGTCAGCAATCCGTTGCAGAAGTATGTCGAAGTAGTGGGCCTGCGTTTGATGGAGGACGGCAAGAAACCCGTCGCCCGGTTTATCGTCGTGAACCACTCGAACACCGGAATTGACGGTCTCAAAGCCGGCGTGACCCTCTGGGCCAGTACGTCCCGCTCGGAGGAGGATTCGATCGGCTCGTTCAGCTTCAGCGTCGACAGTATCGGCCCCGACGAATCCAAAGAGCTGACGGAGCCGCTCAAGACAAAGCTCAAGATGTACGAACTTCCGGACTGGCAGAACGCCACGGCGGAAATCCAGATTACCTCGCCCGCGCCATAGCTCAGGCAAGCGCCACGAAGCGCGCCTGCTCGCGGTCTTTGCGCGCACGGTCCACATCGAACACCTGGCCGTGCATTACGATCCACACGCCCGGCGCCAGTGTGCGCGCCGCAAACAGGCTTTCGGTGAGATTCTGCAGCCCGTCGGAGCGCTCGAATCCGAGCGGGGTCATGGCGCCCGTCAGCACGACCGGATATTTCAGACCGGCGAGGCGCTGCTTCAGCAACCGCCCGGTTTCCACCATAGTATCCGTGCCGTGCGTGACGACCACCGGCGCCCCGCCTGCCTTGATCCGGACAGCGGCCAGCACCAGTTCGCGATCCTCCTCCGTCATCTCAAGGCTGTCTTTATTCATCAGCGGCGTCACATCGATACGCGCATCCGGCAAGCGCAGTTGCTGCAGATAGCGGTCGATCTTCGCGGTGAGATTCTCCACCTGCCCGGTCTGTTCGGAATAGATTTTCTCGATGGTGCCGCCGGTGGTCACCAGATGGATTGTTACAGGCATGAGTTTGGCAACAAGAAGCAGTGTAACGTCAAAGTATGCGCCGGGTTCTCCTGCTGTTCGCGTGCGCCGGCATCTGTGCCGGTCAGGATGCCCGATCGAACGCCGCCCGTTCCATCGTTGCCCGCGCCGTCACGGCGGACGACCGCAGCGACCGGCTGGCGCGCGACTATACCTACCGGCTGCACGATGAAATTCGGGAACTCGACGCCACCGGCGCCGTGAAATCCGTTCACAGCACGCTGGACGAGGTCCTGTACATCGGCGGCAAGCGCTATTTCCGCCCTCTCGAAAAGGACGGCAAGCCGATTCCCGCTGCCCAGGACCGCAGCGAGCAGGCGAAGCTCGACCGCGCCGCCGCCGAAGCGGGCCGGCTCTCGCCAGCCGAACACGACCGCCGCCTCGCCGCCGCGGAGAGCGAGCGGGCCAGACAGCGGGCGCAGTTCAAAGACGTTCCCGACGCCTTCGATTTCAAGCTTCTGGGTGAGACCGCGATTGCAGGCCGCCCCGCGTACGAAATCTCTGCTACGCCCCGGCCGGACTACCATGGCCAGTTCCGGAACATTCTGCACAATGTGCGGGGAACGTTCTGGATCGACAAGCAGGACTCCAGCTGGGTGAGGATCGAGGCCGATGTGCTGCAACCGTTTTCGCTCGGATGGTTCCTCGCGCGCGTCGCCGCGGGCACGCACCTTTCCTACGAGACGATGCGCGTGAACGGCGAGATCTGGGCGCCGAAGCGCGTTTCGCTGCAGGCCTCGGCGCGCCTGATGCTGCTGAAGAAGCTCCGTGTGGAACAGGAACTCACGTTCGGCGATTACAGGAAGTTCGAGACCGATTCGCGCATCGTCTCCGCCGGAGAGACCCCGTAGCCTGTCTGCCGTTCGCAGCTCTACAGCGCCGGAAACTGGGCGGTGATTTTCGGCTTCGGCTGCCCGTCGCGGTAAGGAGTCAGAACGATATTGAGATCCAGTTCGGTGACTTTGTCGCTCAGACGCACGATCAACTTGCGGAAGTTCGGGTTGGGCGCCTGCGGTGGGGAGGAGTGGATGGGCGCGATATCGAAGATCGCATGCCGGGGCGTGCGGATTTCCGCCGCCAGGTTCCAGCCGTTCTTGCGCAGCGTGGCGGTCTGCCCGCTCACCGCGATTTCGGCGTCGGTCATCATGCCCCAGATGACTTCTACCGGTTGATCGGCGCGCACCGAATCCCCTGGCAGGAAGGCCGGGCGCTGCGCCATCGCGAAGCGGCGGGTCCACTGTTTCACCTTCCCGGGGTTGGCGCGCGACAGGTCGATCTGCACCCAGCTGAAATCGGGCGCAAATTCCTGGTGGGTGATGCGTGCCTCCGCCCGCGTATCCTGGTTCTGATCGTCGAAGAGCAGGGTGTTATGGGCTTCGGTCCGCGTCCGGTAATACGACCAGCGCTGTTTCCCGAAGTAACCGGGAAGATCGTAATCGTCGGGGCCGAGGTCGGACGCCCAGCGTACGCCGCCCGCATCCAGCACGAAGCCGCCCAGATCGAGATGGGCGTGCGGGGCTTTGTTGTCGCCGCCTTTTACGGCCAGATAGAGGCCGTTCGGATCGTCCCATGAGCTGCGGAAACAGGAGACATCCACGCCCCGGAAGATCGCGTCCAGCGGCCACGCCGGCGCCTGCTGCGGAGATTTGGCGTCCCGATCGAACCACGCCAGGTCGTAAGCCTCCGGGCGCGAACTCCGGTCGAGCGCCCTCTGCTCGCTCCAGGCAAATACGGGAACGCCGAAGCGTTTTGCCAGCCAGAACATTTCGGGCGAAAGGCCGGCTTCTTCCCCGGCGTCGGCGAAGTTAAAAACCTTGCCCGTTGGGCCGGTTGTATGAATCCGAAAGCGGCCTGCCCGATCGACGCCGTGCGACGCGCTGAGCCCGTCGTCGTTTCCGAGCGCAGTCTGGAGCGCGCTGAAGAACACGCAGGCATACATGGTCGCCAGTTCCCAATAGGACAGACCTTCCGGCCATGACCCTTCAACCCCGTAGCCGGCAAGGCCGTGAGGGATCGAGTCGAGCGCATAGCGCAGAATCGAGCGGCACTTTTCGTCGATGCTGTCCGCGTCGCCGGCGATCGCCAGCGCACCAAGCCCCATGCCTGCGTTACAGACAACATTCGCGTTGTAGCGATCGCGCGTCCAGCCGCCTTCGCGCTGATAGACCGGCAGCGCCTGGTCGAGACCCTTCGTCACAATCGCGTCGCGAATCAGCGCACGGTCGGCCGGCGAGAGAACGTTATACAGCCAGTCGTACCCGAGCGCGCAGGCGTGCGTCATTTCGGCGGTATCCGCGAACACGGCGGGGTTCCAGTCGCGAAAGCCTGCGGCCGCGCGCAATTCCGCCGCAGCCCGGCGCTGATAGGGTTCGCGCTGCGTGATTCGATACATGAGAGACAGCGTGGACACGCGATCCAGCACTCTGCGGGACTGCGCGCCCAGACGCGGTCCGGCCAGCTTGTATTCCACCGGAGGCGCCGTCAGCAGGCGCTCCGATTCCTTCTCCAGATCGAGATAAATGCGGTGTGCAAGCGCGTTTTCGCGAATCAGTCCGCGCAGCCGCTCGATATCGGCATCGAGCAGGATCAGGCGCGGGTGCGCGGTCCGCAACTCGCGCAGCGGATCGTCGTCTCCCTGCGCCCGGACGGCCAGGCAGGCAAGCTGGCCAATCAGGACCCGGCGTGTGATCGCGTTGTCGCCGCCCATCTGAAAACAAGTTTGGCACAAGCGCCGGATGCCAGACGGCGCGGCGCTTCAGAGTTCGCGCAGTTCGCTTCAGATTTCGCGCAGATCTTTGGTCGTCGGCGTCAGGATTTCACAGCCGCTCGGCGTTACCAGCACCGTATCTTCGATGCGAATGCCTCCCCAGCCCTCGATGTAAACTCCCGGTTCGATGGTAATCGCCATGCCCGCTTCGAGCCGCGTCTTGTCCTTGCGGCCAATGCGCGGCGGTTCGTGGATTTCGAGGCCCAGCCCGTGGCCGGTGGAATGAACGAACTCGCGTTCGAGACCGTGCAGCTTGAGCGTGCCGCGCGCGGCGCGATCGACCGCCCCGGTGGTGGCCCCCGGTTTGACGGCGTCGATCGCCGCCAGTTGCGCTTCCAGCACGGCGCTATAGGCGCGCTTGTACTTCGGGGTTGCCGGGCCCACGTGGACCATCCGGGTCATATCGCTCGCATAGCCGTCGTGGAATGCGCCCATGTCGATCAGCAGAATGCCGGGGCCGATCTTCGCCGCCCCGGCGTGCGCGTGCGGCAGCGCGGAGCGCTCCCCCGCGGCGACAATCGTATCGAAGGACGGCGCTTCGGCTCCCAGTTTTCGATTCCGGTAATCGATCTCGGCCGCCAGTTCGGATTCCGTCATCCCGATGCGGAAGCGCTTCAAGGCGTCTTCGAGCGCGCGCGAGTTGGCGAGCGTGGATACGCGGATCCGCGCGATCTCGCCCGCATCCTTCACCATCCGCAAACGCTCGATCAGGCCCGCTACCGGTTCCAGTTGCGTCCTGGCCGGCAAAGTCTTTTTCAGCGACTCCAGACGGGCGACCGTCAGGTTGTCCTGTTCGAAACCGGCGCGGCCCACGCTGGAACGGCCAATCTCCCGCGTAATCGCGGGCGCCAGAGGCCCCTTCACGATGCGAACCCGGCAATTCACTTGCTGCCGGGCCTGCACCGTGTAACGCGGATCCGTGAACAGCGTGTCGCGGCCATCGCTCGGCAGCAGCAACGAACCGTTGCTGCCCGTGAAGCCGGTCAGATAGCGGACGTTATGCAGGCTGGTGACGAGCAGGCCGTCCAGTTTCAACCCCGCGAGCAACGATCTCGCCTGTCCCCGGCGATATTCTTCAACGGTTGCTATGGGCATTTCAAGGTATCAGCAGCAGCTTGCCGGCCGTCTTGCGGCTTTCCAGATCGCGATGCGCCGATGCCGCGTCAGCGAGCGGATACGTCTTGTCGATCCTGAGCTTCAGCTTCCCGGAGCCGATCCAGCCCAGCACGTCGCCCGCGCGCCACAACAGTTCCTCGCGCGTCAGGCAATGGTGCGCCAGGCTCGGCCGCGTGAGAAACAGCGAACCTTTGGGATTGAGAATGCCGGGATCGATCGGCTGCACGGCGCCGCTCGACTGGCCGAACAGCGCCATCGTGCCGCGCGGACGGAGGATGTCGAGGCCTTTCAGAAACGTACTCGCCCCGACGGAATCGTAAACCACGTCCACGCCTTTGCCGCCGGTCAGACGTTTGACTTCGAGCGCGAAATCCTCACGCGTGTAGACGATGGTTTCATCCGCGCCGGCCTCTTTCGCAATCGCCGCTTTGGCGTCCGTGCCCACCGTGCCGTAGACCGTCGCGCCCAGCATCTTCGCCATCTGCACGATCAGCCGCCCCGCGCCGCCCGCCGCCGCGTGCACCAGCGCTTTGTCGCCCGGCTTCAGCGGAAAAGTCGAGTGCGTCAGGTAGTGCGCGGTCATGCCCTGCAGCATGGCGGCCGCCGCCGTGTTCAGGTCCACGTCATCCGGCAGGGTGACAAGGGAGCCGGCATCGACCAGCGCGTACTCGGAGTACGAACCGCGCTGCATTGCCCACGCGACCCGGTCGCCGGGCTTGAGCGTGGTGACGTTCGCGCCGACGGCCTCCACCGTTCCGGAAGCCTCATTGCCGGGCGTGAACGGAAGCTCGGCCTTATAGAGCCCCGTACGGAAGTAGACGTCGATGAAGTTGACGCCCGAGGCCGCGATCCGGACGAGCGCCTGCGCCGGTCCCGGCGAGGGCATGGGCGCGGCATCCACGAGCTGCATTACGTCGGGGCCGCCGGTTTGAAGGATTTGAATCTGTTTCATGATTTTGAGGGGTTCAGGAGTTGTCGCGCGATCCTGCCGGAGTGCGCGGCGAAAGCATACAGTATCAGAAACAGCACGCTGAAGGGAAAGACCAGCAGACGCCCGGCGGTGTGGACCGCGCCTGCGCCGGAAAGCCCCATCCGCGCGAAGCAGAATTGCCGGATCGAAGAGGCGTGCGCGCGATTCAGCCAGAAGTAATCACCATTCTCATTGAGGATGAACACCTTCGCCGGAACCCGCAGCGCGATCAGCCACTTCCACTTCGTCATGATCGGTTCGCCCGAGCAGATCATGCCGGCGAGAGCGTAATTGCGTTCCCGCAGCAGTCCCGCAAGGCGCTTGCGGCCCGCGGGCGAGCTGAAATCGCCGACGCGATAGACGACGGTCTCGGGTCCGAAACCGGCGGGCAGACCCATATAGCAGGTCACGAGGTCAATGGGGGTCCGCTCGCCCCAGATCGCGCGAAGATGGGGGAGGATGCCTTCGATCAGAGACCGCGAACCGCTCTCGATCAGGAGGGCTCTGGTCAGGACCGGTTCGCGCCGGCTCAGAAAATAACGCACTCAGAACAGAATTAACACACGCGATGCGATAGTTTAAACCAATACCGTAAAGGCGTTTTCCGTGCGCTGCACCGGCCGGTAAAGCGTGTCCCGCTCCACCGGAGTGCGTCCGGCGAGCCTGATCAGACGCAGCAGTTCCCCGCGCCGCATGGACTGCGATGTCGTAGCCCCCGCGCCGTGATAGATCTTCTCCTCGACGACCGTCCCGTCGATATCGTTCGACCCGAAGCGCAGCGCCACCTGCGCCACCTGCGGCGTCATCATGATCCAGTACGCCTTGATATGCGGAATGTTATCCAGCATCAGGCGCGCAATCGCGATGTTCTTCAGATCGTCGAAGCCCGTCGTCTTCGGGATGTGCGACAGCGCCGTATTATCGGGATGAAACGCCAGCGGAATGAAGGTCACAAAACCGTTCGTCCGGTCCTGCAACCCGCGCAGGCGCACCAGATGATCGACCCGGTCTTCGTCATTCTCGATATGCCCGTAGAGCATCGTGCAATTCGAATGCAATCCCAGATCGTGCGCCGTGCGCGCGGTCTCCAGCCATTCGTCGCCCGTGAGTTTGTGGTCGCAGATGATGCGCCGCACGCGCTCGCTGAAGACTTCCGCGCCGCCGCCCGGCAGCGAATCCATCCCGGCGTCACGCAACTCAATCAAAACTTCGCGCACCGATTTCTTCTCGCGCCGCGCGAAATAGCCGATCTCCACCATCGTGAAGGCCTTCAGGTGAATTTCCGGAAAGCGCTCTTTCAGGCCGCGCAGCATCTGGCAGAACCAGTCGAGATTCAGTTCCGGATGCAAGCCGCCCACAATATGGAATTCGGTGATGGCCTCGCTCCAGCCCTTGCCCGCCGTCTCCCAGACCTGTTCGAGCGACATGGTGTAGGAAGTCGGATCGCGCTTCTGCTTGCCAAAAGCGCAGAGGCGGCAGTTGGCGACGCACACGTCGGTGGGGTTGATGTGCCGGTTGACGTTGAAATAGGTAACGTCCCCGTGCAGGCGCTCGCGCACCACGTTCGCCATGTAACCGAGCGCGAGGAGATCGCCCGAGCGGTAGAGCGCGAGACCGTCGTCGTACGACAGCCTTTCGCCCGCTTCCACTTTCTCGCGAATGCCTTCCAGGCGCCGGTCTTCAAAAATGACTTTCATCGGTCTCAGTCCGTAAGCCTAAATGTGTTGATGAATCAGCAGAACGTCGGCTGCCCAGAAAACGAAGAATAGCACGCTGACCCAGCCGTTCATGGTGAAGAAAGCCGCATTGACGCGCGAAAGATCGTCCGCTTTCACGATCCCATGCTCGTAAATCAGCAGGCACGCGATGGCGGCGATCCCCGCCACGCTCAACATGCCCAGTTGCAGTTGCCACACCAGCATCCCGAGCGAAGCGATCATCAGAACGTGCAGCGCGCGGGCAATCAGGAGCGCCTTGCCGATGCCGCAGAAGCGCGGCACGCTGTAAAGCTGCAGTGCCGTATCGAACGCGTAATCCTGGCAGGAGTAAATGATGTCGAAGCCCGCCGTCCAGAACGTCACCGCGGCGGTGAGCCACAGGATGCGGGGATCGAGCGAACCGCGCACCGCGATCCAGGCGGCCGCGGGCGCGATCCCCAGCGCGAAGCCGAGCACGATATGCGACAAATGCGTGAACCGCTTCGTGAACGAATAGCCCAGTACAACCACAAGCGCGAGAGGCGCCAGCCGGAAGCAGAGCGTATTGAGTTCCCATGCCGCGAATAAAAACAGCGCGCTGGCAGCCACCGTGAAGCCCCGGCAGAAAGTGCGCGTGAGCAGGCCCGCCGGAATGTGCCGGATCTTCGTCCGCGGATTTCGCCCGTCGATTTCGGCGTCCGCCAGGCGATTGAACGCCATCGCCGCGGAGCGCGCCCCGACCATCGCAACCACAATCCACAGCACTTTCCACCAGGCGCCCGCCACCGCGAAACCGCTCTCGCGAAACGCCAGCAGCGCCCCCGTCAGAGCGAAAGGAAGCGCAAAAACGGAGTGCTCGAATTTGATCATATCGAGCGTCAGCCGAAGACGTTTCAAAAACATGGAAGTTGAGAAGCTACCATTTTATCGGATGACAGAACACCAGCTGCGTTCGCTCCTCGAAGACGTGCGCTCCGGCGCGACGGATGTCGACGCCGCCCTCCATCGCGTCAAGCACATGCCGTTCGAGGATATCGGTTTCGCCAAGGTGGACCATCACCGCAGCCTTCGCCATGGCATTCCCGAGGTCATCTTCGGCCTGGGCAAGACGGTGGACCATGTGGTTGCCATAGCCGGCGCCTTGCTGGCGCGGTCCGGCAACGTGTTGATCACCCGGTCGACTCCCGCCATGGCGGAGCGCGTTTTGCTGGAATTGCCCGGCGGCGAATATTTCCCCATGTCCGGCGCCATTCGCTTCTGGCGGGACCGTACGCTCCACGGCAAGGGCAAGATCGCCGTCGTGTGCGCCGGAACCAGCGATATTCCGGTTGCCGAAGAGGCGCAGGTGACCGCCGAGGCCATGGGAAACGAAGTGGATGCGATCCACGACATCGGGATCGCCGGCATTCACCGGCTGATCGCCAGCAGCGAACGTCTGGCCGAGGCGCGAGTGGTGATTGTCTGCGCGGGCATGGAAGGCGCGCTGCCGAGCGCGGTGGGCGGAATCGTGGCGGTGCCGGTGATCGCGGTTCCCACCAGCGTGGGCTATGGCGCGAGCTTCAACGGACTCGCCGCGCTGCTCGGCATGTTGAACAGCTGCGCCAGCAACGTCACGGTCGTGAATATCGATAACGGCTTCGGGGCGGGCTATGTGGCCAGCCTGATCAACCGGCTGTAATCGTTACTTGCGCCTGTTCCAGCCCTCTTTATTCACCTGGCGCGACCGCCCCAGCGCCAGCGCCTTCGCCGGAACCTTGTGGTTGATCACGCTGCCCGCGCCGATATAGGCGCCTTCCTCAAGTTCCACCGGCGCAATCAGCGTGGAATTGCTGCCCACGAAAACGCCGTTGCCGATCGTGGTCGCGTGCTTTTTGTGCCCGTCGTAGTTGCACGTGATCGTCCCCGCGCCGATGTTGACCTTCTCCCCGATCGTGGAATCGCCAAGATACGCGAGGTGCATCGATTTCGAGCCCGCCCCCAGGCGCGTCTTCTTCAACTCGACGAAATTCCCCACATGCGCGCCTTCGCCGAGGTGAGCCCCCATGCGCAAACGCGCGAACGGCCCCACGTGCGCCCCCGCATCCAGCGTGGACCCGGAAATCATCGAGAAGGGAAACACCTCCACGTTGTCCCCCAGAATCGAGCGATCGATAATCGACGACGCGCCCACGCGGCAGTTCTCGCCGATCGCCGTGTCTCCTGTGATCTGGACGAAGGGGCCGATCACGGTGTCCATGCCGATCTTCACGCCGGTATCCACCGTAACCGTTTCCGGCTTCTCGATGGTGACGCCATCCAGCATCAATTGCCGGATCTTGCGCTCCCGCAGAATCCTGTCCGCCGCCGCCAGTTGCATGCGGTCATTGATTCCCAGCAATTCATTCGAATCCGGAACTTTCAAAGCCGCCACCCGCCTGCCGGCGCGGATCAGAATCGAAACCATGTCAGTCAGATAGTATTCGCGCGCGGCATTATCCGGCCGAATCTCGCGAATGTGCTTCCACAGCGCTCCGGAATCGAAGCAGAAGATGCCCGAATTGATCTCGCGCACCGCCAGTTGCGCGGGCGTGGCCGCCTTCTGTTCCACGATTTCCTCGATATCGCCACCGGCGCCGCGAACGATGCGGCCGTATCCGGTGGGATCGTCCACGTCCGTCGTGATCACGGCAGCCGCGGCCCCGCTCCGGCGTTGCGTTTCCGCGAGTTCTTCCAGAGTAGCGGCGCGGATGAGCGGACAATCGCCGACAAACACAATCAGCCGTCCGCCCAGCCGCGCCAACCGGTCTTCGCCGCACAGCACCGCGTGGCCGGTCCCCAGTTGCTCGGCCTGATGGATGGCGCCTGCGCCCGCCGCTTCCACCTCGGCGCGCACACGGTCCGCCTGATAGCCCACTACAACAAAGATGCGTTCGGGCGGCGCGATCTCGAGCGCCGTATCGATGGCCTGCCGCACCAGCGGCTTGCCTCCCGCCCCGTGCAGCACCTTGGCCATGCGGGATTTCATGCGGGTCCCCTGCCCCGCGGCAAGAATTACGACTGCGGCGTCATTGAGCATTGGTTTACTTATTTTGAGTTACTACTTAGTTTCGCAAGGCGGCCTCTGACCGCCAGATCGAGCGCCACGCGCGCTATCGCGGCGGGATTGTGGCGCACTTTTGGCCCCTTCTGCACAAGGTTCACCTGGAGCACTTCGAATCCCATCCGCTCCAGCACCTCGCTGTCGCATTCGACCGGCGCGGCGTTCTGTTCCGCATACGCGCGCCGCAAGGCGGGCGAAATGCGCGATTTACTGACGACAACGCAATCGAGCAGTTTGTCCCCCGCGTGGTCGCACAGCGCCCGCACGTGGTCGGAAGCGGCGAAATTCGTCGTTTCTCCCGGTTGCCACATCAGGTTGACGAAATAGGCTTTCAACCCCGCCGACTGCCGGATCGCCTTCGGAATACCCGCCACCAGCAGATTCGGAATCACGCTGGTGAACAGCGATCCCGGTCCGAGAGTAATCAGATCGGCGCGCGCAATCGCGTCCAGCGTTTCCCGCAGAGGCCGCGCGCGGACCGGCTGCAGGCGGATCCGCCGAATGCGGCTCCGGCTCCGGCTGATGCGGGTCTCACCGCTCAGCACCGTGCCGTTTTCGAGTATCGCTTCGAGCGAAACGTTCGCGGCCGTGGACGGAAAGATTCGTCCCGCGATTTTCAATACTTCGGCGGAACTGCGCACCGCGTCGGGGAAATCGCCGGTAATATCGGTGAGCGCCGTGAGGAACAGGTTCCCGAAACTGTGCCCCTTGAGTCCGCGCCCGGCTTTAAAGCGATACTGGAACAGTTTCGAAAGCAATGCGCCGTCCTCGGAAAGCGCCACCATGCAGTTGCGGATGTCGCCCGGAGGCAGGACGTCGAATTCGCGCCGCAACCTTCCGGAACTGCCCCCGTCGTCGGTAACCGTGACGATGGCGGTGATGTCGACAACCGGCTCGTCTTCGCCTTTTTGATTTTGCCGCGGATGCGTATATTGCTTGAGCCCGTCGAGCAGCGCGGACAAGCCATGTCCGCCGCCGATCGAAACCACTCGCAGCGGACTGTTCATTCTCCGCGGACTTCGCCGCTAGGATGCAAGCAACGCCCGCAGCGCCGGCAATTGTGAGGCGAGGGCCGAGAATTCCGGATCCTGGCGCGCCAGTATCCGATTCCGGGGTTCCAGGTCGATCGCACGCTTCAGGTTCTCATACGCGCCATCGCCATCGCCCGCGAGGCCGCAGCAGAGCGCCATGGTGTAAAGCACGTGTTCGGCATCGGGTTGCAGCAGGAGGGCGCGGTCGAAATGATGCCTGGCCTGTTCCACGTCGCGGGCGTTCAGGCGTTCTACCCCGCAATTGAAGTGGTCGTCGGCGGTTGAGACGGGCGCCGCGGCCGCGCCGGTCCGGCGGTCGCAGATCTGCACGTACGACCGCGCCTTGTCCGCAATCTGGGGAGCCGGCCCTTTCGCCGCCTCCAGAAACCCTTCCCGCGCTTCCGTCAGGTTCCTTTGCGAAAAGAGCCGCACCGCGCGCTCGTAGGCTTTCAGTTGCACCGCCGAAGCGCTGGGCGGTTCGCCGCCGGGCAAATGGACGGCAGGCGCCATCGCGGGGGCGGGTTGTGAAGCCGCGCCGGATTTGATTCCCGGCGCAGTTCCCTGTATCGACGTCTTCTTCTTCGTCATAGACAGTGACCGGAAAGGCCACTCGGTACGTGGATTTATAACAGAATGCGCGATGCCGCCGCAACCCCCCTCCGGCGACCGCTCTGCCCGGGCAAGCGTTTCCCGCCCGGCTATGAGACGGCGGCAACCGCCTGGGGAGACTCGATTCCGGCGGCCAAAGCCGCTTTCTTGCGCAGGCGCTTGCTCTTGTACATGCGCCGGTCGGCTTCGGCAAGCAGGTCCTCGGCGTCTTTGCCGTCGCCGGGGTAAATAGCGATGCCGACGCTCATCGACAGAGGCACGGGTTCCGGGGTCGAATCGCCGGCTTTCCTTGCGACGCTGCGCATCCGGTCGATTTTGGCTTCGAGTTCGTCGTCGTTGCCGCCCTGAATCAGCATCACGAATTCGTCGCCGCCCATGCGGGCCACATAGTCGAGCGGGTCGCACTGTTCGCGCAGTCCGTGCGCAATCAGGCGGAGCGCTTTGTTGCCCTCCATGTGCCCGAACCGGTCGTTCACCTGCTTGAATCCGTCCAGATCGCAAACCACCACGGCGAGCGACGCCCCGGTTCTCTGCGCCCGCGCAAGTTCGCTGTCGAGCGACAGGAAGAGCGACCGGGCGTTCGGGAGGTTCGTCAGGTAGTCGGTCGTGATGGACGTCTCAAGAAGCCGGTGGGTCAGCGCGTTCTCGATCGCGAGCGCCACCTTGGGACTGATGGCGAGCAGGATGCGCAGATTCTCTTTGCTGAACCCGTCGCGTTCCGCCCGGTAGAGCGCCATCACGCCCAGCATTCCGTTGATCCCGTTGAGCGGCACCGCCAGCGCCGAGCGCAGTGTGCTGTATTTCGACGGATCGTTCAGGTAACCGGCCTCAACGGAGGGATTCCCGTTGAGGAGCGCCTTGTTATTCTCCGCCACCCAGCCGGAAAGACCCTGACCGAGCGGAATCTCAAGAGAAGTGAACAGGCGCAGATTCTCGCCGCTCACGTATTCCGGAATCAGTTTTTCATCGCGGCGGATGTAGACCGCGATCGTTTCATAAGGAATCAGCCGCTTCATCCGCACGCCGACGAAAGCCAGCGCTTCCTGGAGACTGAGCGAGTTCCCGAGGTCCTGCGTCAGTTCGTAGAGCATCTGCGCTTCCTGCGTGGCCGCGGCGATGGAAGAAAGCGGATCGATCGATTGCGCCTCCGCGGGCGCCAGTTCTTCGACCGACTCCGCGAAACCCGTGGCGGGGGCAAGGCCGCGCTCGATCTTCACATCCATCGAGAGTCTGATTCTATCCTTGACAACTCCCGAACCGATCGCCATCCGTTCCAGCTCCACGTAGCGCCGCCGTATGATATCGACGATCACGGGATCGAAACTCCTGCCGGATTCGGAACTGACGATCTCGATGGCCTGATCGAGAGGCAGCGCCCTGCGGTACTGGCGATCCGAAGCAAGCGCGTCGAGGCAGTCCACCACGGAGAGAATGCGGGCGCCGATCGGAATCTCCTCGCCCGACAGACCGAACGGATAGCCCGTTCCATCCCACTTCTCATGATGCGCGCGCACGATCGGCACCACCGGATACGGGAACTTGACCTCTTCCAGAATCTCCGCCCCCACCAGCGGGTGAATCTTCATCTTTTCGAATTCTTCCGGTGTCAGCCGCCCCGGCTTGGAAATAATGTGCTCCGGAACGGCTAGTTTGCCGATATCGTGAAGCAGCGCCGCAGCCTGCAGGGCTTCGAGTTCCTGATGGCTGAGGCCGATATCTTTGCCGATCTCGGTGGCGTAGACGCGTACTCGCTGCAGATGGTCGGCCGTGGTGGTGTCTTTGGCTTCGATCGCAAGGGCGAGCGCCTCGATCGTCCGCAGATGCAGGCCGGCGATTTCCTCGACGTGCGTCTTGTCCTTCTCCAGCCGGTCGAGATACATTTTGTACGAGCGGTGCACGAAATAGACCAGCGGCAAGAGGACCAGCGCCGCATGCCAGGCGGTCTGGCGGGTCAGCACCACGATCAGCCACGCAATGGAAGCCGCCGCCAGGTGATACGGCAGCACCCAGAAGTAAGTCCCATACCAGGTCTGGTAGACGGACTTCCGCTCGGTCATCGCAATGACTCCGGCCACCAGGATGGTGTTGACCAGGAAGTACACGCAGGCGGTCAGAGCGAGCAAAAGCGGATGTTGTTCGCCCAGAATCCCCTTGAGCGGCCCGTGAGCCACCGCATGAGCGGCCACCACCGCCAGGCCGATCGAGCACGCGCTGAAGGCGATCTGGATCGCTCTCGGCCGGAGGCGGGGGCGCCACAGGCACTGCACCACGGTCCCCGCCACCCCAAGCAGGATCGCCTCGGGCAAGCTGAACAGCACAATACCGACCAGGATAGACAGGAAATTGACGGAAAGCGTTGCAAATACAGCAGGTAACCGAACCTTAATACCCGAAGTCAGGAGGGTGAACAGAAAGTAACCCCAGAACATCCAGGGATCGGCCGGCCGGAAGTGAACCAGCTGCGCGGCGAGGGCCACCGTCCCGCAGGTGAGGACGAGCGCGATATATAGTTTGGCGCGAATCGGCATGAGGAACACTGCGGCTAATCGCCGCCTGAACGAAATTCCCTGCTCTCTAAATCACGTAGGCTATAGCACTTGGCCTTTGATTGCGCACTGCGGCACTCGGGTTTCGTGACTTTCATTTGATATTTTAACGCATGGCGGCGCGCCGGGCTTTAGATCGCCCAAAGGCATTCTTGAAGAATCACCGGCTTTGACAAATCATGGGCTTGGCGGAGAATGGGAGAGTCGAACGGGCGATGGATAACAGCCGCCACCTCACTGACGAAGCGACGCCCGGCGGAAACGACGGGGCGGAACCGGTCGTGCTGGTCCGCGCCGAGAAGCGTCCGGAGGCCCCGGAAGTTCAGCGCGAAGAGTTCCTCGGGATGACCACGGTGATCGCTTCGCAGCCGATGCGGCGGCTGCTCACGGCTGTCAGCCGGGTGGCCCGAACCGGTTTTCCGGTCTTGATCACGGGCGAAAGCGGAACCGGCAAGGAGCTCATTGCGCGCGCCGTGCATCATTTTTCCCCAAGGGCCGGGAAACCGTTCGTCGACGTGAACTGCGCCGCGCTGCCCGAACACCTGATGGAGAGCGAACTTTTCGGATACGAAAAAGGCGCTTTCAGCGGCGCCGAGAGCCTGAAGCCGGGGCTTTTCGAAACGGCGCACACCGGCACGCTGCTGCTCGATGAGATTGGGGAACTGGACAGCCGGATGCAGGCCAAGCTTCTCCGCGCGCTCGACGGGCAATCGTTTTTTCGCCTGGGCGGATCGCGAAAAGTCGTCGCGGACGTCCGGATCGTGGCGGCGACGAATCTGAATCTCGAAGAGGCGGTAAAGAGCGGCAGGTTCCGGCGGGATTTGTTCCACCGCCTGGACGCATTTCACCTGCGCGTGCCGCCGCTCCGGGAGCGGCTCGACGACATCCTGCCGCTCGCCCTGTGGTTTTTGCGCGATTCGAACCTCACGCTGAGCGACGAAGCGGTGGCGCTCCTGACGGATTACTCGTGGCCGGGCAATATAAGGGAGCTCAGGAATTCGTTGAACAAGGCCGTCATGTTCGCAACCGGCCCGGTGATCGAGCCGTGCGACCTGCCCATGGAAATCGTCAGAGGTTACGCGGAATCGTCCGGCAACGAGTTTTCGCTCGACGGGCTGGAGCAACAGACCATTCGCAGAGTCCTCGAGCAAACCGGCGGTCACCAGCAGAAAGCCGCGGATCTGCTCGGCATTTCGCGACGGACCCTGATCCGGAAGCTGAAGATGTACCGCACCCCGGAGAGCATCGAGAAAAATCCGGGCAGGAAAAGAATCGTCGCGTGAGTCAGGTCCGTTTGGCCGTATAGTTGCTTTCGGTCTGGCGCCATGGTGCGGAATACAACCGTTCTTCTGATCGCCTGTCTCGGTATCGCCGATGCTCAGGCTCCGGTTTTCCGCATGGAGACCCGGGTTGTGCAGGTGCCGGTGAGCGTTACCCTCGGAAACGGCCGGAACGTGGAAGACCTTCGGGCACGCGATTTCCGGCTGCTCGACGATGGCGTGCCCCAGAAAATCGCGCTGGACCGCTTCGATACAGGTGTGGCCCCGATTTCACTCGGGATCGCCATTCAGACGGCGGGAATCTCGACGCCCGCGCTCGCGAAGATCCGCCGCATCGGCGGCATGATTCAGCCTCTGGTGATCGGCAGCCGGGGGGAAGCGGCCGTCGTGACCTTCGACAGCGAGGTCAAATGGCTGCAGGATTTTACGCCCGATTCGGGCAAGATCCAGGATGCGGTGAAGAGCCTTGCAGCCCACTCGGACGCCCAAGCGAGGATGTTCGATGCCATTGTCGAGGTGGCGGATCGCATGAAACAGCGCTCGGGGCGCAAAGTGCTTCTTCTGATTTCGGAAAGCCGGGATCGCGGCAGCAAGGCCGGCTTCGAACAGGCCGTCGAAGCGGTGCAGCGGGAGGGCATAGAGGTTTTCGGGGCGCATTATTCGGCGTACGCCACCGCGATGCTTGCAAAACCGGCGGATTTGCCGGACACAACCTCAACGCCCACGACAAGTGTAGCCGGGCCCCCAGGGCCGCCCACCGTGGGCATCCTCGGAATCTTCACGGAACTCGCCCGCCTCGGAAAAACGAACGCCATTCAGGCCCTGACACAGGCCACCGGAGGCGCCGATTTTCCGTTTCTGAAGGCGCGCGGGATCGAAAAAGCCATTGAGAAGCTGGGCGCGGAAGTCCACAGCCAGTACTTTCTCAGTTTCATGCAGCGCGCGGACACCGCAAGGCCCGGCATGCACAGGATCGACGTTTCTGTCCCGGAGCGCGGCGATTTAAGGCTTCGTTTCCGGCAGGGCTACTGGGTGGAATAGCGCCCGATACTTCCGCAGCAGCTCGTACAGGATCACTCCGCCGGCCGAGGCAACGTTGAGCGAGTGCTTGCGGCCGAGCATCGGAATGCGGATGTGCGTATCGGCAAGCGCGGCCACGGCGGGCGTCAGGCCGTCGGTCTCATGGCCGAACAGCACGCAGACGGGGAAACGCGGCCGCCAGTCGAACAAATCCACGGCATGGGCGCTGGTTTCGATCGCGGCGATCTCGTAGTTCGCGCGGCGCAGTTCCGCGATGGCGGTTGCCGCTTCCGGAACATGCAGCCATGGCACGGTCTCTTCCGCGCCCAGCGCTGTCTTGGTAATCATATTCTGCGGCGGATAGCCCGTGATGCCCGCGAGATAGAGTTTCTCAAGCGCCACGGCGTCGGCGGTGCGGAAAAACGCGCCAACATTGTAAAGACTGCGGACGTTTTCGAGCAGCACGCACACCGGCAGCGGCCCGATGCCTTCGTACGCCGCCGCTGCCACGGTGGCTCGATACGGCAAACGGGTGTTTTCAGATTCCGGCTCTTCAGACTGTAACAAAATCAAAGTGAAACCATCCGGCATCTCCATGCCATCTAAAGGTCATCCGTCCAAAGGAAGGTCTTATGCTGTCCATCGTCGTGCCGATACATAACGAAGAGCACTCCATTCTTCCCCTTTACGACCGCCTGACGTCGGTGCTCGTCGACACCGGCAGCCCCTATGAGATTCTCTTCGTCGACGACGCCTCGACGGATCATACCTCCGAACTGCTCGCCAATCTGGTTCAGACCGACCCCCACCTCAAGGTGGTGCGGCTGCGCCGGAACTTCGGACAGACGGCGGCGCTGTCCGCCGGCTTCCACGAAGCGGGCGGCACTGTGATTATCGCAATGGATGGCGACCTCCAGCATGCGCCTGAAGACATCCCCGCGCTGATCGCCAAAATCGACGAGGGTTACGATATCGCCAGCGGATGGCGCAAGGAGCGGATCGACAACGCCATCACGCGCCGGATTCCTTCGCGCATCGCCAACTGGATGATGGCCAAAGCGTCCGGCGTCGATCTGCGGGATTTCGGAACCACGTTCAAGGCGTACCGCGCGGAGGTTCTGAAAGATGTGCATTTGTATGGCGAATTGCACCGGTTCATCCCCGCGCTGGCCAGCTTTTACGGAGCGAGGGTGGCCGAGGTGCCGATTCAGAACCCGCCTCGCGTTTCCGGCGCTTCCCACTACGGCCTGAGCCGGACATTCCGCGTCTTATTCGACATCCTGACCATCCGGTTTCTGCTGAAGTACTTCACCCGGCCCATGCATTTCTTCGGGTCCATCGGCCTGCTCGGGACGGTTTCGGGCGCGGCGATCCTGTTTTACTGCGCGGCGGTCAAGCTGTTCTGGCAACTGGACATCTTTCAGGAGCACGGGCCGTTGCTGATCGCCGGATCGCTGCTGCTGCTGGGAGGGCTTATGATGTTCTCGACGGGCCTGATCGGCGAACTGGTGATCCGGACTTACTTCGAGAGCCAGAACCGGCGCATTTATGCGGTGCGGGAGATTCTTGTACAGAAGAAGCTCGAAAAGGTCGACGAGCGCCCTTAAAATTCCCATCGCCGTTTTGATGGCTCTTCCTGCTTTCCCGCAAGTACAGGCCGACGTCACGGCCCTTGAGGCCCATTCATCCCTCGCTGTATGGCGGCAGGCTCATCCGGGCGAGCGATTCGAACGCGCCCATTACGAGACGGCGGCGGACGGATACGAGGTCGACTACGCGCGGCGCAACCGGTGGTGCGCGGCATCGATCGGGCGCACTCCGGAGGGAATTGCACGCGCGGCGTTGTTTTACGTACCGGATCCCCTGCGCCCCGCACTCCCCGCACGCACGGAGAATTGTGAGCTCGATGCGGTCTGGTACCGGACCCCGGCCGCGGACGCAAGGGACAATCTGGTCCGCGAACTGTCCTCGGCCTGGGGCCTGCCGAACGGCGCCTCCGCGGAGCCGGATATTCGGGGCTGGGCGAACTGGAAGGCCGTCGCCGCATGGCATCGCGGGGGGATCGACGTCTGGGTGGCTCGGGACGGCGCCGGGTCGATCGTTTATGCGAGAAGAACCACTCCGCGCGACCCGGGCTCCGACCCCTGGTTCGGCAGCGTGCTCGAGAGCCAGGCTCAGGTGGCGGACGCGGTGGCGCGAATCGCGGCGCTCGGCGGGGAATTGACGGCGCCGGTCTTAAGCAAGTCGCGTTGCGCCGCAGGGCCGGAGGAGCGCGTGGGCGAGCAGGTGGAACCGCTTGCCCGATGGCTCGGCGCGGCGCAAGCCCTGCCGCCGCCGCGACGAGCCGCGGCATTGCTGCTGGCCGACTTTTACATCGCTTGCATCGGCGCCGCGCCCGATCCCGACCGGTTGCAGAAACGCCTGACCGGGCTCGGTGCAAACTACGCGACGGACTACACCCACAACCTTCGCGAGCAGGCCGAGAGGCTCGATCCCCGCGGCCCCGCGGGCGAATTGGCGGGACTCATCGGTCTGACCGAGCCCTGCTTTCTCAAGGGCAACAAGCCGTGGCCCGACCTCGTCGCCGAAAAAGGCGCGAGGATGCTGAACGTCTTTCCCGCGACGGCATGGACACCGTACATCCACTACGTGCTGGCCCGCGCTCACGCCATGAAGCTGTCTCGTACGGCCGCCATCTCGGAGTTCCGGTATTTCATAAAACAGAAACCCGATGCTCCCGAATCCGTATTCGCCCGGCAGGAAGCATGGCGTCTGCTCGCCGGGCTCCCGCCGAGCCAGATTCATTTCGGTTGTTCCGGCGAGTAGGCGCGGAGAATTTCCGCCACGCTCCAGGCTTGGGCGAAGCAGCCGCGCGGCTCGTGGGGAGCGTCGCCGTCGAAGATCTCCGGCAGCTGTCCCACACCCCTCGCCAGCGCGAAAGCGCGCAGCGGCGCGAGCATTCCGGGCACGCGATTCCGCGCCGCATCTCCGTTGAAACGGATACTGGCGGCAATGAAGGGTCCGAGCAGCCACGGCCAGACCGTACCTTGATGGTAGGCGGAATCCCGCTCGGCGGCCGATCCCCGGTACGTGCCGATATAGCGCGGGTCGAAGGGCGAGAGCGTGCGGAGCCCGAAGGGCGTGAGCAGATGATCTTCCACGGCGGCCAGAATCCTGCGCGCGCGGTCCTCCGGGATGGCGCAATAACCGAGCGACAAGGCGATGGCCTGGTTCGGGCGCAGCGAAAGGTCGCACGCACTCCCGTCGATCGCATCGCAGAGGTAGCCCGAATGTTCGTCCCAGAAGGCCCGGTTGAAACTCTCGCCCGCCTTCTCCGCGAGATCCCGGTGAAAGACGCGCGCCGGCCCGTCGCCGAAGTCTTCGGCGAGCTTCGCCACAAATCGCAGCGCGTTGTACCAGAGCGCCTGGATCTCGACGGGCTTGCCATTGCGCGGCGTGACCGGCCGGCCACCCACGCGCGCATCCATCCAGGTGAGGGAGGTGGAGCGGTCGCCTGCGTTGAGCAGGCCATCCGTATCGGCGCGAATGCCGAAACGAGTGCCGCGCACGTGCCAGCCGACGATGTCTTTCAGCTTGTCGTAAAGTTGCACGCGCACGAATTCCGCATCGCGCGAAACCTCAAGATAGTTTCGAATCGCTTCGAAGAACCACAGGGTGGCATCCACCGTGTTGTATTCGATGGCGGCTTCATGCGTACCCGCAGTGTCCGGAAAACGATTGGGCAGCATTCCCTGATCGAGACAGCCGGCGAATGCGAGCAGCACGTCGCGCGCGGTATCCGGGCGGCCGGTGGTGAGAGTGAGGCCCGGCAGCGAGATCATCGTGTCGCGGCCCCAGTCGGTGAACCAGGGGTAGCCCGCAACGATCGTCCGATGCTCTCCGCGGCGGACGATGAACTGGCTCGCGGCGGCCACGAGCGGATCCCCAATTGAGGCGCGCCGGGCAATCTCCGCCGACTGCATCGATGCCGCCTCCGCCACGCCGTGTAAAACAGTGGACGCGATCGCGGCCGCGGGCTTGCCCGGCGCCAGATCGAACCCCAGCACGAACGGGCAGTAGAGGTCTTCATGAGAATCGAGCCCGCGTTCCCGTTCCAGAGGGTATTCCAGATTGAAATACCAATGCCCTTCTTTCACGATTGTTTTCGCGTTGTGCGCGAAATAGAGCCGCGGCAGCGCGGCATACGGCTGGATCGAGACCAGCCCGTCGCTCGCGGCAAACGCCCCATTCAACACGCGGTTGGCCTGGGTGAGGTCGTGATATCCGCGAAAGGCGATGAGCGGACGCAGTTCGAGGCGGCAACCGGGCCCGCCGGTTGTGTATTCAACAACCACTGTGTTCTCGCCCTGGACCATGAAGACGCGCTTTTCGACGGTGACGCCACCTGCTTCGAACGTGAAGACAGGGAACGGATCGAGACGGAATTGAACGAGGCGCCGATAACCGTCCGGGTGCACCGTGCCGGGATAGAGGTTGGATGAGAGATCGAAACGGAGGTCTCCCACGATCAGAGTCTCTTCCATTTTGGAAAGCAGAAGGTGCCGCACGGCTGGCGGTTCGGTGGCCGCAACCAGCAGACCGTGATAGCGCCGCGTATTGGCGCCCGAAACCGTGGACGAGGCGAAACCGCCCAGCCCGTTGGTTTCGAGCCATTCGTGTTTGAGAGCTTCGTCAAGATTGCCGCAAAGGCTGGCGTCGAACTGGATGAGTGGCATGAATCAGGCGGCGTGCATGAGCCGTTGTGGTTTTTTATCGTAGATCCGCCCGGCGAGCGGAATGGCTTTGGCGCAAAGTTTCTTCCGGTATTTGCCGATGAGGCGAAGAAACAGACGAATGTCTTCTTCGTTGCCATAAAGCGAAGGTTCGGCGACGATCCTCGACCGCAGGACAACCAGGTTGTGATCGTTGCCGAGCCATGTTTCCAGGCGTTTCAGGCGCTTCTCGCGGTTCGCCATATTTTCTCCCAGAAGGCGCACGTGGTACCAGTGGTCCTTGACTCGTTTCCGCAGCTCATGAAGGTTTTCGGGGATTGGATGTTTACGCGCTCGCGCCAGTGCCTTCCGGCCGCGGCGCCACGTTGCGTTGAAGCCCGACACCACCGCCGTGTCTCCATCGGCCTGTAGAGACCATGCCTGCGCGCGTTTCGAGGCCTTCAGCAAAGCGGCGGCCGCGGCGGGCAGCGCGATGCCGGCGGCCGCGTCTGCCTCGTTCCGGCGTGCGGTTAAACCGGCGCGTACGGAGCGGAGCTGATCCGGACCCGCATCGTCCTTGTATTTCCCGATCAGGTCGTCGAACGTCTCGACGACGGCCGCATTGTCGCGCAGGCAGGTGAGCCGGCCCGCAATCGCGCGAAGGCGCGCATTCTCACGCGAGTAAACGTCGCCCGGCTCGCGGCGCAGCAGACGCAGCAGCGCACGCACTTTCTTGATGCTTTTGCGCGCCTCGTGAACCGCTTCGTCGCGATCGGCCTTGCCGCTGCCGGAGAGCTGCGCGGATGCCGATTCCAGTTCCGCGCGAGCCACCCGCCGCAAGCCTTCGATTACCGGTTCACCTTGCTCCAGCCGGAATGCCATCGCCTTAACAAGTATGGCCGATAGCCGCGTAACATCAGGATAGTGGAAGTTCTCGTCCGTACTACCGCCACCGCGAAGGCGCACGAACTGGTGATGCGGCACGGACGGAACGCAACCGCGAGCCAGATCCTGAACCCCGGCATCGTTCACTGGTTCAATGCGCGGGAAGACGCGGTAGCCGGATACGTGCGGCGCGGATCGTGGCTGGTGGTTGCGGGCGAGCCGGTGTGTTCCCTTCAAAAGCTGCCGGAAGCGGTGCGGGAGTTCGAAGCCCACGCGCGGAGCCGGAATCTGCGGGTTTGCTACATGTGCGCCTCCGGTTCCATGAGGGATCTGTTCGCGGGGTCGGGCGATCACTCCACCGTCACGGTTGGCGCGCAGCCCGTGTGGAGTCCCTCCGCCTGGCCGGGCATTGTGAGCGCGCGCGGTTCGCTGCGGGCGCAGCTCAACCGCTCCCTGAACAAAGGGGTGCGGATCGAATCGATGCCGCCCGCCGCCGGAGCGGTTCACGCCGGGGTCCGCCATACGCTTTCGGAATGGCTGCACAGCCGGCGGCTGCCGCCGATGCGGTTCCTTGTCGAGCCGCGGGTGCTGTCCGGCGTGGTGGACGATCGGTTGCTGTTCGTCGCCCGGCACGCAGGGCGGATTGTGGCCATCCTCGTGGCGTAGCCGGTGGCCGCGCGCCACGGATATCTGGTGGAGGAGCTGGCGCGATCCCCGCGCGCCCCCAACGGCACGAGCGAACTGCTCATCGATGCCGCCATGACGCGGTTCGCGCAGGAAGGTTGCACTTACGCCACCATGGGGCTGGTGGCGCTGGCGCGCGGGACCGTGGAGGAAAATCCTTTATGGCTGCGAAGCCTGATGGTTGCCGCCCGCGCCCACGCGAATCGTTTTTACAACTTCCGCGGCCTGGAGCGGTTTCGCGCGAAGATGCATCCGGCGTACTGGGAGAAGATCTACGCGATCTCGAACGAGCGGCGGTTCTCGCCGCAGGCGCTCTATGCCGTGGGCGGGGCATTTTCCGGCATCTCGCCGCTTCGGGCGATCGGACTGGCGGTCTTGAAAGGGGCGCGCGAGGAGTTCGAGGCGGGGATATCCAGGATCCGGAGATCCCTGCGCCGCCCGTGATAAAGTTCTCGTGGAGAAAAGGAGGCATAAAGATGCCGTATACGCATAATCGAAACGGTTTCCTGTTCGGATTTGCGATCGTTGCTGGCTTGAGCGCTTTGGCCCCATTCGCTTCCGCGCAGGCTCCAGCCGCCGCGCCCTTCACGGTCCACGAGTTGAGGCCCAATTTCTACTGGATCGAGGGTGGCGGTGGAAACAGCGGAGTCATCGTCGGCGACAAAGGGGTGATCGTCATCGACGCGAAGACTACCGCCGCGGGCGGGAAGGAACTGCTGGACGATATCGCCAAAATCACGCCGAAACCCGTGACCGCAGTCATTCTCACGCACAGCGACGGAGACCACGTCAACGGGCTGGCCGCCTTCCCCGAAGGCATTACCATCGTCGCCCAGGAGAATAACAGGAAGGAGCAGGAAACGGCCCTCGCCGCGGGTGGACGCGGGGCGCCTCCCGCCGGTCACCTTCCCACGCAGGTGATTACGAAGAGCAGGGATGGCATGAAAATCGACGGCGTGAAAGTGGAAATGTACCACTGGGCGCCTGCGCACACGAGCGGCGATCTGATTGTCTTCTTCCCCAACCAGAACATCGCGTTCACCGGAGACGTGATCGCCACGACGCTTCCCGATCCGCTCATTCATCTTGAAAAGCACGGCTCGTCCGAAGGCTGGATCGAAACCGCGAAGGGCATTGTGAACCTGAACGCCGATCAGTTCATTCCCGGACACGGCGACGTCGAGACCAAAGCCGAGGTCCAGAAGCGCCTGGACAGTGCGGTGGCGAAACGGGCAAAGATCAAAGAACTCGTGGCGCAGGGCAAGTCTTTGGACGAGATTAAGACCGCGGTAGGCGATGCGCCCCCGGCCCAGGGCCGCGGACGAGGTCCCGGCTTCGCCAGCTTTACCGACGTGGTCTACCGCGAGTTGACCGGAAAATCTTAACCGGCGAAAGCTTTCACGATCAGGAACAAAGTGCCCAGCACGACCACCGGGATCACGGCCACGCCGAGCACCGTGCCCAACAGCGAAAACTGAGCCACATGGTGATAAACCGTATGCATGGTTCAAATTCCTTCCGCCAGTATTAGAGCACCTTAATGGCCCAAAAGATATCGTCCACAAAAGGAGAGTCCATGTTCCTTATCTTCCTTATGTTTCTCGCGGCCGTGCCGCTCGCAAGCGCGGCCACCTGTGAGAGCCTGACCTCGCTTTCCATGCCCGGCGCCAAAGTCGACCTCGCCCAGCCTGTCGCCGCCGGAGCCTTCACGCCTCCCCCGGGCCGGGGCCGGGGACCGGGACGCGGCCCCGATTTCGGCGCCCTTCCCGCCTTCTGCCGCGTACAGGCCACCGCGAAACCCACCGCCGATTCCGACATCCGGATCGAGGTCTGGCTCCCCGTCGCCGCTTCCTGGAACGGCAAGCTGCGAGGCACGGGCAACGGCGGGCTCGGCGGTGGCGCGGGCGCCAATCCGGGAGCGCTCGCCGGCGCCATGATTACCGGCTACGCCGCCGTGGGCAGCAACACCGGCCACGAGGGCGATTCGAGCTACGCCATCGGGCATCCCGAGAAGATCAAGGATTTCGGCTACCGCTCGGCGCATGAAATGACCGTTGCGGCCAAAGCGCTCATCAAGGCCTTCTACGGCCAGGACCCGAAGCTTTCCTACATGGCCGAGGATGGCGGCGGCACCATTGCCGCGCTCAGCGCGGCGCAGCGCTATCCGGCCGATTACGACAGCATCGCCGCCACCGGCATGGCGTCTTATCTCTCGCACCACGTCTTCGGGCAGATGTGGATCTGGCAAGCCACTCACCCTCAGGCGACCAATAGCGACGCGGCCAACTTCATCCCCGCGGAAAAATACGCCGTCCTCCATAACGCCGCGCTCGCCGCCTGCGATGCCGGAGACGGACTCAAGGACGGTGTGATCGGCGATCCGGAGCACTGCAAATTCGATCCCGCCGCGACCCTGTGCAAAGGCGCCGACAGCGCCTCCTGCCTCACCGCGCCTCAGGTGGAAGCCGCGCGAAAGATCTACGAAGGCCCGCACAATCCGCGCACCGGAGCCGAGATCTATTCGCCCATGTATCCGGGCAGCGAACTCGCCTGGGGCATCCTGGCCGGCGGCGCCACGCCTCTCGGCATCCCCGTGGACTTTTTCAAGTACTACGTTTTTCAGAACCCCGCCTGGGATTACAAGACCCGCCCGGTAAACTTCGACGGCGACGTGGCCCTGGCGGACAGGCCCGAGATTGCGCCGGTCAACGCGGTGAACCCGGACCTCAACGCGTTTTTCGATCGCGGCGGCAAGCTGCTGCTCATCGATGGCTGGAACGATAACCAGGTTCCGCCCAAGGTCGCGGTCAACTATTACAAAGCCGCGCTCGCCAAAGTGGGTGCAAAGAAAACGGGGCAATCCATGCGCTTCTTCATGGTGCCCGGCATGGAGCACTCTCCGGGGAAGGGCGGCGCGGAGAACTTCGACTTCGACGCCCTCAATCTGCTCACGCAGTGGAAAGAGAACGGCGTGGCGCCCGACCGGCTGATCGTCACCCATTACAAAGACGGGAAGGAAGTGGGAAAACGGCTGGTGTGCCAGTACCCGCGGATCGCGGTCTATAAAGGAAGCGGGGATACGGAAGATCCGGCGAGTTTCAGCTGCAAGGCCGGCAGCTAACTGGAGCCCCTGAGAATTTCCATCCGCCAGACTCCGAGAAAGTCGGGGTTCGCGGCCACCGGCCACCACTCAGGGGAGGCTTCCGCGTGGAGATCGTCGATACTGACGCGGTGAATTCCGCTTGACGGATCGTAATACACCACCCATTGCCGCCGCGAAGGCACGATCTTACTGGCGCCGATATAGATCATGATGTGCGACGGCCGTTGGAAATCCCGGTAAACCAGCAGATCGCCCGGCTCCGCGTCGGCCATATCGCGGCTCACCAGCGCGGCATTGTAACGGCGCAGAATCGGTTCGTCCGGAGTTCCGTCCGCCGGCGCCGGTTGCGTCCGCGGAGGCGTCCAGGACAGCTGCACGGATGGCATGGCCGGATAGACCGGCAGTTCCACCTTGCGCGCCCAAGCCGCGTCATGCGGCACGAGGGCGAGGCGGAATGCCCATGCCACCAGCCCCGCGCAGTCCTGGATCTCGCGCACGCGCTTATGCGCGTAATAGCGCGATTCCGCAAGAAACGTGAACCAGCGGCCGAACGCAACCCGGTCCGCCGCCGAATCCGGATGCGAGGCCGGCGCGGCCGGTAACAGCGAAGCGAACAGCAGAACGAACGCGCAAAGAGTTCGCAAGAGAAAATCAGTTTACAGCAAGGGCGGGTGAAATGAAATACCATGCGTTCCGGTACCCGATAAACGAAAATAGAAGCGGGCCACTCAATGATCATGCTGCGGTACTGGCTGCTCGCGTTCACGTCGATCTTCGTGCTGGTCGATCCCATCGCGGCCGTGCCCACTTTCCTCGCGATGACGCACGGCTCGGACCGTGCCCGCAGGCGCCACATGGCCGTCCGCGCCGCCTGGACCTGTTTCGCCGTCCTGCTGATTTTCTCCCTGGGCGGCACCCTGATCTTCGAGCTGTTCGGAATCACGCTGGCGGCCTTCAGGATCGCCGGCGGGTTGATTCTGGGCCTCATCGGGCTCGACATGCTCCGCGCGAAACGGTCGGCCACGAAGGAAACTCCCGGCGAGACCGAGGAGGGCTCCAGCAAGGAGGACGTCGGCATCATTCCGCTCGGCATCCCGATGCTGGCCGGTCCCGGCGCCATTTCGAGCGTCATGGTTCTCACGACCCAGAGCCGCGACTGGCCCCACCAGCTCGCCCTCCTTTGCGCGATCGGCGTTACGGCGGCAATCTCGTTTCTGGTGCTGGCCGCCGCCGACCGCGTCAGTTCCCGGCTGCATGAAACCGGCATCCGGATTCTTACGCGTTTGATGGGCCTTCTGCTCATGGCCATCGCGGTGCAGTTCGTCCTCAACGGCCTCAGGGACGCAGGCATCGGGCACTGAGTGGCGATTGACGTGCCTGATCTCCAGCGGGAGTTTCCCAATGTTTACAACCGCTGCCTTCGGACGTTTTTCGTTTGCGCTCGCCCTGATGTTCACGGGCCTGGCCGCCTGCAATCAGGCTCAGACCGCCGGCCCGGCCAACGGGGATACCGGCAACGGCGATTTCGCCAATGGAAACCTCGCCCCCGCGGACCAGTCCGCTCCCGAGGCAAGCCAGCCATACGCGAACCAGAACGATCGGAATTACGCGCCCGCTCCCGATGCCTCTTACGAACAGCCTGTCCAGGCGAACGAACCTCCGCCTCCTCTTCCGCTCTATAACCAGCCTCCATGTCCCGATGACAATTACCTCTGGACGCCCGGCTACTGGGCCTATACCCCGGCGGGCTATTATTGGGTTCCCGGAGCCTGGGTCCTGGCCCCCTGGGTCGGTGCGCTTTGGACGCCGCCTTACTGGGGCTACCAGGGCGGCTTCTATCTCTGGCACCCGGGCTACTGGGGCGCATATATCGGTTTTTACGGTGGAATCGACTACGGCTTCGGATATACGGGCCGCGGTTACTACGGCGCCCACTGGCGCGGCGGCAGGATTTTTTACAACCGCTCCATCACCAACGTGAACAGCGGCAGGATTCGCAACGTTTATAACTACCCCGTGCCAGGCGGCGACCGCAATCGCAATCGCGTCAGTTACAACGGTGGGCGCGGCGGACTCAATGCGCGGCCGGGCAGCCAGGAATTGGCCGCGGTCCGCGGCCCCCGAACGCCTCCCGTGGCCGCGCAGGTGCAGCACGCCCGGAATGCCGCCGGCAACCGCGGGCAATTTGCGGCGGCAGGTCGCGGGCAGCCGTCAACGCTGGTTGCCGCCCAGCCGCTGGCCACGGAATACAGGACTCCTGCCGCGCGTCCCCCGGCTAACGCGGTGCGGTCGGTGGGCCGGCCCGCTACGGAAACGCGTGCGCCGTCACAGCAGAGTGGGCGCCCGGCGCCACAACAGGCCGCCCGCCCCGAGCCCCAGCGCGCTCCCGCGCCGCAGGCTCGTCCCGAAATCCAGCGCGCTCCCGCACCGCAGGCTCGACCGGCGCCGCAAGCCCGTCCCGAAATCCAGAGGGCCCCCGCGCCGCAGGCTCGACCGGCGCCGCAAGCCCAGCGCGCGCCCGACCGGCGTCCGGCGCCCGCGGCCAGGCCGGAAGACCGCAAAGACCGGTAACCGGCGCGGGAATTGCTCAATCCACTGATAGTGGGGCAGACTTCAGTCTGCGACGGGCTTCAGCCCGGCCTGCGCTGACTCCCAAGCTCGAAACCACACGCTCCATTGGGAGATCGTCCGCTAACGGGTGGAAGCGAAACCGGACTGCTGTATAATTCACAGTTGCCGAACAGCACTTCAGCGCGGCATTCTCGACAGGGGGATTTCTGGGAGCGATGACATACAAGAACTTGGCGGAAGCACTGCAAACCGCCGGGAGCCCGGTTGAACTATTGCGTAATTCGCAGATCGGGCCATACGCCTTTCCGGTGGTGCGCGCCGAGTTCACCAATTGGAGGGATGAGCAGCGTTCCTGGCGGGAAACCTGCGCCCTGTTCGATCAGTCGCATCACATGACCGACCTGTACGTTGAGGGTCCCGATGCGCTCAAACTGTTCTCCGATCTTGCGGTAAACAGCTTCAAAAACTTCAAGATCAGCCAGGCCAAGCAATTCGTTGCCTGCAATCACGATGGCTACGTGATCGGCGATTCGATTCTCTTTCACCTGGACGAAAACAAATTCAACCTCGTCGGGCGCCCACCCTCTCATAACTGGGTCCAGTACAACCTGGAGAGCGGCGGCTACAAAGCGACGGCGGTAAGAGACGAACGGTCGGCTGTTAACGAGGGCCGGCGCAGAACCTATAGATATCAGGTGCAGGGTCCCAACGCTCTCAAGGTGATGGAGAAGGTAACGGGAAAACCCACCCCGGATATCCGTTTCTTCAACATCGGCACGATCGTCGTCGCGGGTCATGAGGTCCGCGCGCTGCGTCATGGCATGGTCGGTCAGCCCGGATGGGAACTCTTCGGACCGTGGGAGCAGGGCGCGGCATTGCGGGACGCCATTGTGGAAGCGGGACAGGAGTTCGGCATCCGCCAGGTAGGCGCCAGGACTTATCCCACAAGCTGTCTCGAATCCGGCTGGATTCCATCCCCTCTTCCGGCGATTTACACCGGCGACAAGATGAAGGAATACCGGCAATGGCTGGGCGGGAAAAGCTATGAGGCCATGGCGTCTCTCGGCGGCAGCTTTTACTCCAATGACATCGCCGACTATTACCTGACTCCTTACGACCTCGGCTACGGCCCCTTCGTGAAGTTCGACCACGAGTTTGTGGGCCGGGAAGCCCTCGAAAAGATGGCCGCGAACCAGAAGCGGAAGAAGGTCACACTGGTCTGGAACGGCGAAGATGTGGCGCGCGCGCTGGGCACTTTGTTCCATTCCGGCGATATCGCGAAATACATCGATTTACCGCTGGCCAACTATGCGACGCTGCCTTACGACAAGGTGCTGAAGGACGGGAAAACCGTCGGGGTATCGACTTATACCGGCTATACCTATAACGAACGCGCGATGATCTCGCTCGCCGTCGTGGATATCGCACAGAGCGAACCGGGGACCGAAGTCACGCTCATCTGGGGTGAAGAAGGACGCGGATCGTCGAAACCGACCGTCGAGCGCCACGTGCAGGCCACCATCCGGGCGACAGTTGCGCCGGCGCCGTTCGCCGATGCCGCGCGTCTGGAATACCGGCCGAAATAGGCAGTAAGCCAAAGGAGAAACTTATGGCATATATCTTTCAGGAGGACCAGTTGCCGCGGCTGGTCTCAGCCGTTCCCGGCCGCGAGCGGACCTTCTTCGTGAACAAGGAATTGACGAAGATCGACGACATGCTGGCCGGGATCATGCGCTACAAACAGGGCGCGTCTTCGCCTTACCATCTGCATGAAAACTGCGAGCACTTCTATTTCATTATGGAAGGCAACGGAACCGTGGAAACCGAGGAGGGGGTTCGCAAAGTAGGCCCGGGCGACATGGTCTTCATTCCGGCGGAAGCGAAACACCGCCTGCGCGCCACCGAATCGCCGCTGTTTTATTTCGAATTCCAGGCCCCGAACCGCTTCGTCACCACGATCCTCGACGGCACTCCGGACGATCTCGTGTGGAACCGCATCGAAGGCGGCGTCTGGGTGCAGACATAAACGCCTCAAAACCCAGGAGACTTGATGCCGTCCAACAAGACCTTGACATTCATCGACACCAACACGCTCCCTCGCGTGAAGACGCCCGAGGGGGAAGTCACCGAAGTTCTGAACAACGCGCTGCAGGGCGCGAAGAACGTTCTCGGCACATTGCGCTGGCTGCAACCGGGCGAACAGTTCCATGCGCCGCCGCAGGACAAGCACCAGCTCATCTATCTGATGGAGGGCAGCGGCACGATTAACCTCGATCGCAAGGATTACGATGTGCCGAGGGGCGCCGGAGTGTACCTCGGACCGTCCGAAACCGCTTCGATCCGGCCCGCGCAAGGGCAAACGGTCAAGTTGTTTCACCTGGTGGTTCCCCAGATTCCGATATAGGTATGCACCTCTCCGAAGAACTGCGTTTGCGGATGTATCGCATCCAGGTGGAACTGCGCGAGTCCGAACAGCGCGCTTACGACCTGTTCCTGCAGAACCTGGTCAAAGGCACGAGCCACCTCTCGCTGGGCCAGGAGGCCGTTGCGGCAGGGTTCGCCGCGGCCATGGAGCCGGGCGACCTCACCTTCTGCACCTATCGCGGCCATGCGCACACGCTGGCGCGCGGCGTGCCGATGGAGAAGGTGCTGGGCGAGCTGATGGGACGCGACAACGGTCTGCTCCGGGGCAAGGGCGGCTCCATGCATCTGACCTCGGTGGAACATGGCGTCATGGGTTCCTACGCGATTGTGGGCGCACATATCCCGATCGCCTGCGGGGCCGCGTGGCGCGCACAGTACAAAGGGGACAAGGATATCTCCGTCTGCTTCTTCGGCGACGGCACCACCAACATCGGCGCGTTCCATGAGGGTCTGAACTTTGCCGCCATCTGGAAGCTGCCCGTGGTGTTCGTGTGCGAGAACAATCTCTACATGGAATACACGCCCATCGGCGACGTGACCGCCGTCAACGATCCGGCGGCGGGCCGCGCCTGCGCCTATGGACTCGAACGCATACTCATCGACGGCCAGGATGCGGACGTGGTTTATCGCACGGCGTGCACGGCTTACGACAAAGCGCGCTCGGGCGGCGGACCTTCCCTGATCGAATGCCTGACCTACCGGTACAGCGGTCACTCGCGCGCCGACCCCGCCAAATACCGCCCCGAGGGCGAACTCGATCACTGGCGCGGCACGCGCGATCCCATCCGGATCTATCGCGAGCGCCTGCTGGCGGCGGGAGTCAGTGAAGCCATACTGCTCGAAATCGAAGACGTCGTCCGGCGCCAGGTGGACGAAGCCACCGAGATCTGCAAGGCCGCTCCGCCGCCGTCCCCTGACCTGCTCTACACCGACGTTTTTGCCGATGGGGGCTCCGCATGGCGGAACTGACGTATCGCGAGGCTGTCGCGCGCGGGATCGCGCAGGAGATGGAGCGCGATCCCGACGTCGTGTTCCTGGGTGAAGACATTGCCAAAGCGGGCGGCGTATTTAAAGCCACCGTCGGACTGTTCGAGCAATTCGGACCTCTGCGCGTGCGCGATACGCCGATCTCCGAACAGGCCATCCTGGGCGCGGCGATGGGCGCGGCCATGACGGGCCTGAAGCCGATCGCCGAAATTATGTTTTCGGACTTCATCGCGGTGTGCTTCGACTACCTGGCCAACCAGTATTCGAAGAGCCGCTACATGACGAACGGACAGGTGAAATGCCCGCTCGTGGTGCGCACGGCGAACGGCGGAGGCTCGCGCTTCGGCGCGCAGCACAGCCAGAGCGTCGAAAACTGGTGCATGATGATTCCAGGGCTGAAGGTAGTCGCGCCCTCCACGCCGGTCGATGTCATCGGGCTGCTCGCGGCCGCGGTTCGCGACCCCGATCCGGTGATCTTCCTTGAACATAAGTCGCTCTACGCCACGAAAGGCGAAGTGCCGGACGGCGAGATCGTCGATAAGCTGGGCGTGGCGAAGATCGTGCGGCCGGGCAAGGACGCGACCGTCCTCGCGCTGGCCTTGATGGTCCCGCGGGCGGTGGCCGCGGCCGACCGGCTCAAGGCCGAGCATGGCATCGATTGCGAAGTGATCGACGTGCGTTCTCTTGTGCCGCTCGATACCCGGACCATGCTCGCTTCGGTGGCGCGCACGCACCGCGTCTTCACGGTGGAGGAGAATCCACGGCTCTGCGGCTGGGGCGCCGAACTGGTTTCGATCATCGCCGAAGAGGCGTTTTACGATCTCGATGGCGCGCCGCTGCGGATTACGACGCCACATATTCCGCTGCCATCGGCTGAGGTGCTGGAAGACCTCGCGATGCCCGGCACGGAGCGCATCGCCGAGAGCATCCGGCGTGGCATGAGTGCATAAATGAACGTTCTGATGCCGCAGCTCGGTGAAACGGTCACCGAAGGGAAGATCGCGATCTGGTTCAAAGCCGTGGGCGACCGCGTCGCGCCGGGCGAAAACCTGTTCGAGCTTGAAACCGACAAGACTTCGATGGAAGTGCCCGCCACGGAAGCCGGAGTTCTCACGGAGATCCGCGTAAAGGAAGGCGAAATCGCGCCGGTCAACGCCATCGTGGCCGTGATCGGCGGCGCCGCGGCACACGTTGCTCCGGAACGGCTGCGGGTGAGCCCTCTGGCGCGGCGCCTTGCCGCCGAAGCGGGGATCGATCTCGCGCGGGTGAAGGGTTCGGGCCCGCATGGGCGTATTCATGCCCGGGATATCCCATCGCCCGCGGTTCAGGCGCCCGCGGTTCAGGCTCCTGCCGCGCCGGCCCCGGAGATCCCGAGGTCGGCGCACGAAACAGTGCCGCTCGACGCGATGCGCCGCACCATCGCGAAGCGTCTCGTCGAAGCCAAACAAACCGTCCCGCACTTCTACCTCGTCATCGACGTGGATCTCGACCGTCTGCTGGCTTTGCGGGAAGGCGCGAACCTTGTTCTGCCCGTGAAGCTGTCCATCAACGACTTCATCGTCAAAGCGCTGGCGCTCGCGTTGCAGCGCGTGCCCGCGGCCAATGCGGTATGGGCCGGGGATTCCATTCTGCGGTTCCGGCACTCCGATATCGGCGTTGCCGTGGCCGTTGAAGGCGGACTGTTCACGCCGGTGATCCGCAAGGCTGAATCCAAACCGCTTTCAGAGATCTCGGCCGAGATGAAGGACCTGGCCGCGCGCGCCCGCGAACGGAAACTTCTGCCGCACGAATATCAGGGCGGAGCGGCCTCGATTTCCAACCTCGGCATGTATGGGGTGCGCGAGTTCTCCGCGATTATCAATCCGCCGCAGGCGACGATGCTCGCGGTAGGCGCGGCGCAACGCCGGCCCGTGGAGGCTGCCGGCGGCGGCGTCCGTTTCGCGACGCAGATGACGGTAACGCTATCGTGCGACCACCGGGTGGTGGATGGAGCGACGGGCGCTCAACTGCTGGCGGCGTTCCGGAGCCTGATGGAAGAGCCGGGGCCGCTGTTCGGTTAAGAAGCGCAAGAGCCGCCGGACGCGGCGCCAGACATCGGAGGAACCACCCGTTCAGCCGTGTTCGGCGGCTGGACTTGCGCGTGTTCCTTAGAAGCTCTCACTTGTTCCAGCAGGGAGTCGGCTCCCAGCCGGAAGCGTCCGGCTGCTTCTTGAACTGATAGGTCCGGATGAAAGGTCCGTTGAGATAGACGGGATCGTCCACCATGGCTGTAAGCACGAAATAACTATCGCCCTGCTGCCCTTCCAGGCTATTGATGTATTCGGTCAACTCCGCTTTCTCGCCGTAAGGAACACCGTTCTTTCGCAGATAGCCGGGAAGCAGATCCGTAGTGACCACCTTCAGCGTGCCGGTCTTCGGCGGCGCTGCCGGCCCGCCGAATCCGCGCCCGCGGCCGAATCCGGGACCTTCCCAGCTTGCGGCCGAATACCCTTGCAACGACGGCGGGCCTGGTTGCTCCGGAGCCCGGCCAAAGTGCAGCAGGCGGGATTGCGCGCCAGCGTCGGCATCGATGCGCAGGGTGTTGTCGTCCACCCATGTAATGTGCAGGCGCCCGGGCCGCTGCATCAGACCGACGGCGCCATAAGCCTTGCACTGCTTGCCGTCCGCCAGATCCTTGTCCGGGTCCCACGAGTTGGCCACGCGGCGCGCTTCGACGGTCAGAGGCATATAGAGGATGTCGCCCTTGACCGGGCTGACACGGAAGCGCCACTCATCCACGATTTCCGAGACCCAGTATCCGGTGAGATCGAACGGCGCCTGCGTCTTCGCGGCCGGCGGCGCGCCGCCGCGGCCCCCGCGCTGCGCCCGCACCAGGCCAGGCGCGGCAATCAGAACGATGGCAACGGCGAGAAAGAGCCTATTTTTTCGCATTGAGACCCTTATAGATCGCCTCGACAAACATATCCGGCGTCCAGGCCGGATTGTGGCCGAAACGCCCGTCCCAGTCTTCCGTGGGCCTGGCCGCGACGATCCGCGCCAGAGACATATCCTTTTTCATCATCCATTGAATCCGGTCGCGAACGATGGTCACCATATCGCGGTAGTAAGCGAGATCGGCCAGGTCGCAGATCCGTCCGTGACCCGGGATCACGAGCGTGCCGCCTTCCGTCCGAAACTCGGCTTCGGCCATTTCATCCATGCGATTCAAAGCCGCCAATATCCCCTGGATGCTGCCGCCTTTGGGCAGATCGATGAAGGGGAAGCTCGTCATGTCGAAGATATCTCCCGCCGCAATCACGTCGGAGCCGCGGAAGTAAACGATGCTGTCGCCGTCCGTGGTCGCGGCGGGCATATGAAACAGCTCCACGCCTTCGCCGTTGAAGAAATGGCTCAGCTTCATGACGGGTCCGACATAAGTCTCCGTGGGCTGGCCGTTGCCGGGCATTTTCGCCTCGGCGAGACGGAAGAGCGCCTTTTCGGTGGAGAGAATGGCCGCATCGTCGTTGGCGAATCCGCTCGCCAGTTCGCGGGAGACATTACCGCCGGTGAAGGTCTTGCCGGATTCGGCGACCATCACGTTACCGCCCGTGTGATCCGGAGAGACGGTCGTGTTGGCGAGATAGCGGACGGGCTTGGGCGGCGCGTAACTGACAAGCGGCTGGCCTTCCTTTGTCAGACTCGTGCTGAGCTGCCGGATGGCCGCGATCACCTTATCGGTCATCCCGGGCGCCCCGGCATCCACCATGAACACGCCGTCGGGCCCGATGGAAAGGGTGATGTTGGCGCCCGCGCCGGCCAGCAGATAGATATGCCCGCGGACCGGTACGATCTCGATGTTCCCGCCCGCCGGAGTCTGCGCGCAAGCGAGACCGGCCATGCCGAGAACGAAAATACCCGCTGTAAGACTTGTCTTCATTTGGCCGCGTTCTTCTCTTTTTGAATTTTTCTGGCCAGCTCCGGATACATGGTTGCGGCGCCGCCCATCGTCGCTTCCATGGGCAAGCTGTATTTCTGGCCGAACTCGGGAAGAAACGGGTTTTCCCCGGGCATGTAACTGGGCACCACGCCATTGGGCCGGTCGACTTCTTCCACCACGGTGCACGGGTAAGGCGGAATCTGCTGATTGAGATCCAGGCGATACTCGTTGCTGCGGATCATCGGCTCGGTCAGATAGATGGGATCGTAGGCGATGGTGACCCACGTGAGGATGTCGCCGCGCCGAATCCAGTATTGCGTGAGAGTCGCCTGGTCGCTCGAGGGGACGCCGTTACGGCGGTAATAGTCTTCCTTGAGATGAGTGGTGGTGATCTTGAGCATCTCGCCCACAAACTCGGCGGTGGAAAAGCCTCCCCAGGTGTGACCGGCATACTGCGAGGGGCGCTGCCGTCCGTCCATGTAGTAGGGGTTATCGATGGAACGCAGCCACTCGGCGTGATACGCGGTGATCTCGCGCGTGACCGGGTCGATCTCCTTCCAGATGCGCACCTGCGAGGGGCCGCGCGAAATGTACATGGCTCCGTGGGGACGGCACTGCCATTCGGGCAGGGTGTAGAGCGATGCGTTCCATTCCTCGGCGCGCAGCAGACCCTGGTGGCTCATGGGAATCCCGATGAATTCGCCGACGTGCGGATCGCCTGTATCGTCCTCATCCTGCACGGGCGCCCATTCACCCGAGAAATCCATCTGGGCGAAAGCGGGAATCCGCAGCAGAAGCGTGGCAAACAACAAAGCGAGGGCAAATCTGCCAGGACGCACGAAACTCATTGTTTTCTCCAAAGCTGTATGGAATTCTATACTGCGGCATCGCCGGATGTCCACTTGACGGCCGGATGCCCAGCGATTCCGCAACCAGCAACGAGGATGGACGATAACCGGGCAGATGCGTGA
>VFSW01000061.1_pt1 | contig 125380 bp, 121 predicted proteins | sample 5358111 | NCBI WGS metagenome assembly VFSW01 (sample SAMN11554181, study PRJNA540505) | mine drainage metagenome | isolation source: sediment from site ElyBrook_90M | place: USA: Ely Copper Mine, Vershire, VT | collected 2017 | reverse complement strand
CCCGCCCCTTCCCGCCCGGGGGCGGCCCGTAGGCCGGCGGGGGCGTGAACTGGGGGGGTGGAGGCAGCGGGATCGGCTTGGGCGGGGGGGGTGGTGGCTTCACCTCGTGAATGATTTTGGTCTGGATTGGCACGGCGATCGCATGCACCACCTTCTGCGCAAGCCCTTCGAGCAACGCCCAGATCAAGACGATGTGGAACACCACGGCCACGCCGATTCCAATCGAGCGTTTGCCTGTATTCACCTTTGGATTCACGAAGCTCATGCGTCGCCTCTGTTGACAGCGGTTCCTCGATGCTGCGAATGCTCCAGCGTTCGCGTGACTCGTCACGGTGCTGGCTTCCCTGCACTGCACTTTAGGTGTGCCTGCAATCGTTTGCAAATAGGGATTACCCGGGTTTGAATCTCCAGCCCGGCTCATGCAAACGCTCGCCCACGCCGCCTTGACGCGCGCATGCCGGATGCAGCAATCGATTGCTGGCACCAATGACATCTCGTAGCATGGGGCCCATGAAATGCGCATGTTCCCCGCCCGGCAAAATGAAGGTTTTTTGGCCACCGCGGCATGTGGCTCGCAACGTGCATGGCGCCCCCTCATGAAACCGTCCAAACGCTCCGAACTCGAAAACGCCATGCCGCGTCGGCCGCAAATGACCGACGTTGCGCGTATCGCCGGCGTTTCGGTTGCCACGGTTTCGCGGGCGCTGAGTGACAGCCCGTTGGTCAATGAAACGACCAGGGCCCGCATTCAGGCGATCGTGCGGGACCTGAATTACACAGTGAACGTGGCGGCGAAAAATCTGCGACGGCGCACAAACCGCACTGTGGCGTTCGTCATACCGTTCGAGACCGGTTCCCGCCAGGCCATTTCGGATCCTTTCCTGCTCAACATCCTCGGCAACGTCGTTGACGCCTTGACGGAACGTCAGTTCGAGTTGCTGGTCTCGCGCGTCGAAGCGAGCCATCTGGATGAAATTGCCAGCCTTTACCAGACCGGAAGGGTTTGCGGTGTGATCCTCATCGGGCAGTGGCACCAGCACAAGGAGCTCAACGACCTGGCCTCGCTTGGTGTCCCGCTGGTCGTCTGGGGCGGCGCGCTTCCAGGTCAGATCTACAGCACCGTTGGTGGCGACAACATCAAGGGTGGAAAAGACGCGACACTGCGCCTGATCGACCGCGGCGCGAAACACATTGCGTTCTTTGGCGACATCGAACTCCCCGAAGTCGGCCTGCGTTATGCCGGGTATGCCGAAGGCCTGCGTGAGCGTGGCATGCGCCTGCAGCGCAGCCTCGCATTCCAGATTCCCTTCGCCGCCGACCTCGCGCAAGCACGCATCGACGAAATTCTGCGTGTCAAGCCACGGTTCGATGCAATCGTCGCCAGCAGCGATCTGCTTGCGATGCTGGCGATCACGGCGTTACGCAGGATCGGCCTGCAGGTTCCAGCCGATGTGCTGGTGGTCGGCTATGACGACGTGCCACTTGCGCGCACGTTCAACCCGCCACTGACCACCATCAGTCAGCACATCGAACAAGCCGGACGTGTCATGGTGGACACCCTGCTGGACGTGATCGATGGCAAGGCAAGCGTATCGACGATCCTGCCCACCGACCTCGTGGTACGTGAATCAGCTTGAGGCGAGCTCTCGCAGAGCTCACGCGGCAGCGGCGCGCTCGACCGGCTCCCGCACCTGCACAGCGAGGACCGCTTCATAGGGTTCGAGAACGAGATCACCTTGATCAGGCAGCCTTGTCCGGTCGGTGTTGGCGAGCAGGACGACGGCAGGCGCGGACCAGGCAAAAGCGACCTCCCTGCCGCACATATTGCACAGCACAAGGAGGTCTGCGCCTGCGTGCCGGCGGGCATAGGCGAACACGTCCGGATGATCCGGCAGCAGAAGTTCGTAGCGCCCTTCGACGAGTGCCAGACAGGTTCGACGCAGCGCAATGAGCCGGCGATAAAAGTGGAAGACCGAATCGGGATCCGCCATCTCGGTTTCGGCATTGACATCGGGGTCGTCCGGCGGCACCTCCATCCACGGCACGCCCGCGCTGAATCCGGCATTGGCGGCACAGTTCCAGCGCATCGGTGTACGGGCGTTGTCGCGCCCCTTGGCGCGGATCGCATGCAATGCCTGCTGCACATTCCAGCCCTGGCGCTCGATCGCGTCGTGGTAGAAGTTCAGCGACTCGACGTCTCGACACTGACGGATGTCGCTGAACTGCGCATTGCGCATCCCCAACTCCTCGCCCTGATACACGAACGGGGTTCCCTTCATTCCGTGGAGCAGGAGGCCGAGCATTTTCGCGGAGCGGTCGCGCCAGCGAACATCATCACCGAAGCGCGACACCGCCCGAGGCTGGTCATGATTGTTGAAATACAGGCTGTTCCACCCATGATCGGCGAGAGCCGCTTGCCAGTGAGACAAGCTGTCGCGCAACGCATCTACACTGAACGCGCGCAGGTGCCACTTACTGCGCCCGGGCTGCGTATCGATATCCACGTGGTCAAACTGGAAAAGCATGTCGAGCGGGCCGTGACGCGCGTCTGTCAATAACCGCGCCCGCTCGGGACTGATCCCTGGCGCCTCACCCACGGTCACCACGTCGTAGTGATCAAGCACCTCGCGCTTCATCTCACCGAGATAGTCGAGAAGCCGTGGGCAGTTCGACACCAGATCGAAAGCTGGTTGCAGATCACCAGCCCGCGTGCGGGGTGCGTCCGGCAGACGGCCGCTGGCGTCGCGGGGCTTCGCGATGAGTGTCACGACATCCATGCGGAAGCCATCCACACCTTTATCCAGCCAGAATCGCATCAGTGCGTAGACTTCCGCTCGAACGCGCGGGTTGTCCCAATTCAAATCAGGCTGGTGGTGGGAGAACAAGTGCAGGTAGTACTCGCGCGTTGCCGCATTCCACGTCCACGCCGACCCACCGAAGGCCGCCTCCCAGTTGTTTGGCGCACACCCTTGCGCAGCGTCGGCCCAAATGTAGAAATCGTGATGCGGATCGTCACGCGAGCTTTTCGCAGCTTCGAACCAGGCATGGGCATCGGAGGTGTGGTTGACGACAAGATCCATCATCAAGCGCATGCCGCGGGCATGCATGGCCGCGAGCATGGCGTCGAAGTCAGCCATGGTGCCGAAATCTGGATGGATCGCGCGGTAGTCGCTGATGTCGTAGCCGTTATCTCGATTCGGCGACGCGTAAACCGGGCAAATCCAAACGATATCGACACCCAGCGCCGAAAGGTAGTCGAGCCGCGAGGTCAGCCCGCGCAAATCTCCAATACCGTCGCCGTTCGAGTCAGAAAAACTTCGTGGATAAACCTGGTAGATCACTGAGCGCGACCAATCGCGCCGTCCCCCAGTACCGGCGTTGCGCGTCATGCGCGGCGCAGAGCCACAGCCTCGCGCGCCAGGGCGCCAATGCCGGCCCAGTCGCGGGTGTCGAGCGCATGCTGCGGCACCAGCCAGGATCCGCCAACGCACTGCACGTTCGGCAAGGCGAGATAGTCGGCGGCGTTGTGCAAGCCAATGCCACCCGTCGGACAGAAACGCAACTGTGGAAGCGGACCGTGCAGTGCACGCAGCAACGCGCGTCCCCCCACCGCTTCAGCGGGGAACAGTTTGAGCAAGTGGAACCCTTCGTTCATGGCACGCATGGCTTCGCTGGCTGTCGAGACGCCAGGAATGAATGGAATCGCCTGCTTGCGGATCGCTTCGCCCAGTTCAGCTGTGAAACCCGGACTGACTCCGAACGTCGCGCCGGCATCGCAGGCACGACGCCACTGATCGGCACCGAGCACGGTACCCGCACCGACCAGCGCCTTTGGCACCGCAGTGCGTATCCGGGTAATGACATCGAGTGCCGATGCCGTCCGCAACGTCACTTCCAGATGAAAAATTCCTGCGTCGACCAATGCATGCGCCAAATCCACCGCGAGCCCGGCGTCCTCGAGCACGATGACCGGCATGACCGGGCCAGGTTCGATCCAATTCGTCATCACACGGTCCAATCAGGAAGTTGAAAGCTTGCGGCGCCTTGCTCAGCACCATCCACGTGGCGGCGGAACACGGCGAAGAGTTCACGGCCCACACCTTGCTCGTGGTGCCCGTGCTGCGGGACGGCGTTCTCGCGCGCCGCCAGGGTTGCCTCGTCGACATGCAATGCGAGCAGGCCTTGCTGCGCGTCCACGGTCAGCATGTCTCCGTCGCGAACGCGTGCCAGCGCGCCGCCACGTATGGCCTCAGGCGTGACGTGAATCGCCGCCGGGACCTTGCCGGAAGCACCCGACATCCGCCCGTCGGTAACCAGCGCCACCTTGAAGCCGCGCTCCTGCAACACCGCGAGGGTGGGCGTGAGTTTGTGCAGTTCGGGCATCCCGTTCGCAGACGGTCCCTGAAAACGGATCACGGCCACGAAATCGCGTTCGAGCTGTCCATCCTTGAACGCCTGCAGCAAGGCATCCTGCTCGTCGAACACGCGCGCCGGGGCGGTCACCACACGGTGCGCCGCTTGCACTGCCGAAACCTTGATCACTGCGCGGCCGAGGTTTCCGCGCAGCAGTCGCAAGCCGCCATCCGGTGTGAACGGATTGTCGATGCCACGCAGCACAGACGGATCAAGCGACTGGTCGACGGCCGCACGCCAGCGCAGAACTTCGCCATCGAGCCACGGCTCGGCGACCTGCTTGTCGAGCCCGCGCCCCATGACCGTGAGCACGTCGCGGTGGACAATGCCCCCGGCCAGGAGTTGCCGAATCAGGAATGGAGTACCACCCGCGGCATGGAACTGGTTCACGTCGGCGGAACCGTTCGGGTAGATACGTGCCAGCAGTGGCACAACTTGCGACAGGTCGTCAAAATCGGTCCAGTCGATGGCGATCCCGGCGGCACGCGCGATGGCAACCAGATGCAGCGTGTGATTCGTCGATCCTCCTGTCGCCAGCAGTCCCACCATGGCATTGACGATCGTGCGCTCGTCGACCATCTCACCCACGGGCAGGAATCCATCGCCCGGCGCTGCGATCTGGACGGCACGACGTGCGGCTTCCATCGTGAGCGCGCGACGCAGCCCCGTCCCTGGAGGCACGAACGCGCTTCCAGGCAGGTGCAGGCCCATGATTTCCATCAGCACCTGGTTCGAGTTCGCCGTGCCATAGAAGGTGCAGGTTCCCTCGCCGTGGTACGCCTTCATCTCGGCTTCGAGCAGCGCCTCACGCCCGACTTCACCTTTCGCGTACTGCTGACGGATTTTGGCCTTCTCATCGTTGGGCAGTCCGCTGGTCATTGGCCCTGCCGGGACAAAAATCGCCGGAAGATGCCCGAAGCTCAGGGCCCCGATGAGCAAGCCGGGAACGATCTTGTCGCATACACCGAGGTAAAGCGCGGCGTCGAACATCTGGTGACTGAGCGCGATCGCGGTGCTCATGGCGATGATGTCGCGCGAGAACAAAGACAGCTCCATGCCAGCCTGCCCCTGCGTCACACCATCGCACATGGCCGGCACCCCACCCGCGAATTGGGCGGTGGCGCCAACGCTTTGCGCTGCCTGCTTGATCCAGTCGGGAAATTCGCGCAGCGGCACGTGGGCCGAGAGCATATCGTTGTAGGCCGAGACGATCGCCAGATTCGGTGGCGCCACCTCACGAATGTCGATGAGGCGCCGTTGCGCGACTTGCGGCATGGCGGCGACCGCATGGGCAAGATTGGTGCAGGACAGCGCACCGCGCTGCGTCCGTCCATGCGCCGCATGCGCGACGCGCTCGCGGTAGAGCTTGCGTGTCACCTGGCTGCGCGCGACGATGCGCGCAGTCACGGCGGCAACCCTGGGGTGAAGTTGAGCAGTCAATTGGCGCACTCCTTTATGTAATTTTGCGACAATACAGCCTTCAAATCAAGGCGCGCTTAGCGGCGTGCCGCCTATTTTCGAGATACAAACGTTTGTATATGTGGAACAGTGCGCCGTTGCATCGACGTGCGATCCATCCCGCGACAGCAAAAGAATGTAGTATAGTTTCATATCAACCAGTTTCGAGCACCTGCAATGGCCACGACCCAACCGTTTGACATGGTTCTCTTCGGCGCGACGGGAGATCTCGTGATGCGCAAGATCCTGCCCTCACTGTATGCGGCGCACCGATCGGGCGCTTTGCATGCGGATGGGCGTATCGTTGCACTTGGCCGCACCGCAGGGGACCTGAGCGACTACCTCGCGCAGGTGCAGGCGCAATCGATGCCGCATATCAAGGACATCGGCGACGACTGGGCCGCATTCGCCGCACGCATCAGCTACCTTCCGCTCGACGCTGGCGAGAAGGACCACTTCCAGCGCCTGGCTGACACGTTGGGGGTGCGTCCCGACCGCGTCACTGTGTGTTACCTGGCGACGGCCCCCAGGTTGTTCACCAAGATCTGCGCCGGCCTGCGCGATGTCGGTCTCAACCACGCGGGAGTGCGGGTCGTTCTCGAGAAGCCGCTCGGCCACGATCTGCAATCTTCGGAAGAGATCAACGCCGACGTCGCTCGGCACTTTGCCGAGAACCAGATCTACCGCATCGATCACTACCTCGGCAAAGAGTCGGTGCAGAACCTGATGGCACTGCGATTCGGCAACGTCCTGCTCGAACCGCTGTGGCGCCGCGAGTGGATCGATCACGTGCAGATCACGATTGCCGAGGAAATCGGGGTCGAAGGCAGGGGGGATTTCTACGATCGGACCGGCGCGCTGCGCGACATGATGCAGAACCACCTTCTGCAACTTCTATGCATGGTGGCCATGGAGCCGCCGGCGAACTTTTCCGCCGACGCCGTGCGTGATGAGAAGCTCAAGGTTCTCAAAGCCCTGCGTCCCTTCAGCGCGGATGATCTCGCCTTGCGCGTGGTGCGCGGTCAGTACCGTGCCGGCGTTGCGGATGGCCAAGCCGTGCCGGGCTACCAGGACGAGCCCAATGTGGCGCCGGAAAGTTCCACTGAAACCTTCGTCGCCCTGCGTGCTGAAATCAGCAACTGGCGCTGGAGCGGTGTGCCGTTTTACCTGCGTACGGGAAAGCGCCTCGCTGCGCGCCTCGCGGAAATCGTCATCAGCTTCCGCGACGTTCCTTTGGACCTGTTCCAGCGCCCGAACTCGCTGCAATCCACCAATCGCCTGGTGATCCGGCTCCAACCGGAGGAGAGCATCAGCCTTCACATGCTTGGCAAGGAGCCGGGGGAAGGCATGCGTCTGCAACCCACGGTGCTGAACCTTGATTTGCACGCCGCATCGCGTCGGCGTCGTGCCGACGCTTACGAGCGCTTGCTGCTGGACGTCATCCATGGCCGCCTGGGCCTGTTCATGCGTCGTGACGAGTTGGCGGCGGCGTGGTCCTGGGTCGAACCCATCCTCGATTCCTGGGCCCGCGAGGACACGCCTCCGCGCCCCTACGCCGCTGGAAGCTGGGGACCGGCGGCATCGAACGCACTGCTGTCACGCAGCGGCGCGGCGTGGCACGAGGAGATCTGACCCATGCCAAACTGGGCCACCTTCAAGGATTCCCAGGCGCAGGCGACCGCGCTTGCCAGCGCCATTGCCACCTGGCTCACGCAGTGCCTGAAGACCTGGCCTGCGGCCAACCTGATGGTGTCGGGAGGCCGGTCACCGATCGATCTGTTCGAACGCCTGAGCCACACCGATCTGGCGTGGAGCCGCGTACGCGTGGGTCTGGTCGACGAGCGCTTCGTTCCATCCGACCATCCCGACAGCAATGCGGGACTCGTGCGTCGCCACTTGCTGAAACACAAAGCTGCGGCGGCCGCGCTCGATGAACTCGTTGTCGACGACCTGGGTCTGCCAGCGTGTGTCGAGCGTGCCAACGCGCGCCCGCCGCATTCCCGGGAGCGCACCCTCGTCGTGCTTGGCATGGGCGACGACGGCCATACGGCCTCATGGTTCCCGGACGCACCTGAACTCACGCAGGCACTGGATCCAGGGCGCGTTGGTGACTACATCGCCCTGCACCCGCAGTCCGCGCCCCATGCGCGGATTTCGCTCACCAAGCGCGCCGTGCTGCGCAGCGCAGCGATCTTGCTCCCGATCCAGGGGGAGCACAAACAGGCAGTGCTGCAAACCGCGGCAGAATACACCGATACCAGTTTCCTGCGCAACACGGTTCCGGTCTCGCATGTCCTCAACCAATCCGAGACACCAATCGATGTGTACTGGGCACCGTGACCAGGTTTGGCACCCGGGTGGCGTGATGGGCAAAACACGGACGCGCTTCGCCAGGTTGCACGAAAGCCTGAGGAACGTCGCCAATGCTTGAGCAGATCGCTCGGGCAGTACCCGACATGAGCCCGGCCGAGGCCAAGGTGGCACAGTACCTGCTTGACAGTCCTCACCGTTTTGTCCGGGCAAGCGTTGCGACCATCGCGGGTGAAGCCCGCGTCAGCCAACCAACCGTCATTCGCTTCGCGCGTTCACTCGGCTACGCCGGGCTGCAGGATTTCAAGCTCAAGCTCGCCGCCTCCCTGAGCTCCGGTGTGCCGTACGTCCATGCACGGGTCAGTCAGGACGACGCAATCTCCGACGTCTCTGAGAAGATCTTCGACAATGTCATCAGTGCGCTCGTTCGATGCCGCAACGCGGCCAGCGCGCATGCGCTTGAACACGCCGTCGGGCTGATCTCGGAGGCGCGGCGCGTCGAGGTTTACGGCCTCGGCAACTCGGGCATCGTCGCGGCCGACGCGCAGCACAAGCTGTTCCGCTACGGCATCTCGACCATCGCGTACGCGGATCCCCACACGCAATGCATGGCTGCAGCGCTACTCGGCCCCGCCGACGTCGTGATCGCGATCTCGAGTTCAGGACGCAGCCAGGAGCTTCTCGAGGCGGTGAGCATCGCCCTGGAAGGTGGCTGCCGCGTCGTCGCCATCACCGCGCCCGGTTCACCCTTGGCGCGCCTGGCCACGGTTGGCGTGTTCGCGGAGCCCCAGGAGGACGGCAACGTCTACAGCCCGATGACGTCACGGATCCTGCACTTGACGCTGATCGATGTGATCGCGGTGGGCGTTGCCCTCAAACTGGGCCCAGGGCTGGTTGCAAAACTGGAAAAAACCAAACAAAGCCTGAAGCGTCATCGCGCCGCAGGCGCTGACGACTAGACGCACGGAGTCTCACCGCATGACCCCACTGACTGAACGCCCCGCCTGGAAGGCCCTCTGGAGCCACTTCACCCGCGCCCGCGACTGGCACATGCGCGCATTGTTCGATGCGGATCCGCAGCGTGCGGCGCGATTCACCATCGAGCAATGCGGCCTGACTCTGGACTACTCAAAAAACCGCATTACCAGCCAGACCATGACCCTTTTGCAGCAACTTGCAAAGGAGTCGGACCTCGACGCACGCATCACGGAAATGTTCGCCGGGGGGCACATCAACCGTACCGAGGATCGCGCGGCATGCCACGTTGCGTTGCGCAACCGGAGTGACGAACCGATGTCCATCGATGGCGAAGATGTGATGCCACGGATCTCCAGCGTGCTCGAGCGCATGGCGCGATTCGCGCGCGCCGTGCGCTCCGGGGATTGGCTTGGCTACACGAACCAGCCCATCACCGATATTGTCAACATCGGCATCGGCGGATCGGATCTCGGCTCGCTCATGGTCTGCCAGGCGCTGAAGGCGTTCAGCCATCCACGCCTGAACATGCACTTCATCTCGAACGTCGACAGTTCGCAACTCAAGGAAACCCTGCGCCGCGTCCATGCGCAGACGACGCTGTTCATCATCGAGTCCAAGACGTTCACAACCCACGAAACACTGACGAACGCGCACACGGCACGCGAGTGGTTCCTGCACCGGGCGCACGACGACCGCGCCATTGCCCGTCACTTCGTCGCTGTTTCGACCAACGGCCGGGCAGTCGCGGAATTCGGCATCGATCCCGAGAACATGTTCGAATTCTGGGAATGGGTCGGCGGACGATTCAGCCTTTGGTCTGCAATCGGACTGCCCATCATGCTCTACCTCGGCGAGCAGAATTTCCTCAAACTGCTCGACGGCGCGCATGCGATGGACCGCCATTTCCGTGAGGCGCCGCCAGAAGCGAACATGCCGGTTCTGCTGGCGCTGCTCGGCATCTGGTACATCAACTTCTTTGGCGCCGGCAGCCATGTCATCGCACCCTATGACCAGGATCTGCACCGGCTCCCCGCGTTCATTCAGCAATTGGACATGGAGTCCAATGGCAAGCGCACCACGCTTGAGGGACAGTGCGTCGAGTATGAAACCGCACCCATCATCTGGGGCGAAACCGGAATCAACGGCCAGCATGCGTTCTTTCAGCTGCTGCACCAGGGCACCCACATCTCCCCCATCGATTTCATTGCCTCGCTCGACAGTCACGGTTCGCTGCCGGGCCATCATGAGATCCTGATGGCCAATATGTTTGCCCAGGCCGAGGCGTTCATGCGGGGACGCAACGCCGACGAAGTGATCGCGGAGCTGCGCGCGCAAGGCCTGGATGCCGCGTCGGTTCGACGCATCCTGCCGTTTCGCGTCTTCGACGGCAATCGTCCCAGCAATACCCTGCTGCTGGAACGCCTCGACCCCAGTTGCCTGGGTGCCCTCATCGCCTTGTACGAACACAAGATCTTTGTCCAGGGCGTGATCTGGAACATCAACTCGTTTGACCAATGGGGCGTCGAGCTCGGCAAACAGCTCGCCTCGACGATTCACGCCGAACTGCGTGGCACCTGTGCGCCACAACCACATGACGCATCCACCCGGCGCCTCATCGAGCGTTACCTGGCGGTGAACGCACCGAATGTTCCCCCGGCGACAGCGCAGCACTGAGTCTGAACCGCACTGCAGAGACCAACATGATTGTGATTTGTGGCGAGGCACTTTTCGACGTTTTTGCGACACACAGAACAGCAAATGGGTTCACCCTGGATGCACACCGCGGCGGCTCGCCGCTGAACGTGGCCATTGGCCTGGCGCGGCTGGGCCAGGCCGCCGGCTTTCTCGGCAGCTGCTCAACGGACCCGTTCGGGGACAACATTGTCGAGGCTCTGCGCGCTGAAGGCGTCGACGTTTCGCTGGTGCAGCGCAATGCGTCCCCGACCACGCTGAGCGTGGTCGGCGTCGATGCCCATGGTGTTCCTGCCTACACGTTCTACGGCAGCGAGGGCGCAGACCGCCAACTCGGGTCAATCGAGCCGCTCGACGCACAAGTCACGGCACTGCACCTGGGTTCGTACGCGACCGTTGTCGCACCCATCGCCCAACGGCTGCGCGATCTCGTCGAGCGCGAGCGCGGACGCAGGGTTGTATCCCTCGACCCCAACGTACGGACCAGTATCGAGCCCGACCTCGACGTCTGGCGCGATACGCTGCACTGGATGCTGCCACGCTGCGACGTCGTCAAGATCAGCGCGGAGGACCTGGGGCAGCTTTACCCCGGATGGGATGCGGCGGAATTCGGCCAGCATGCGTTGGAGATGGGCGTGGCGCTGACCATCGTCACGGATGGCGCGCGCGGCGCCTCTGGATTCACGCGAACCGCCAACGCGCACGTGGCGGCACCCCGCGTCGCGCTGATCGACACGGTCGGCGCCGGCGACACCTTCCAGGCGGCACTGCTTTGCTGGCTGGCGGAACAGCATCGACTGCAGCGCCCCGCTCTCGAGGCGCTGCAGGTACACGACTTGACGGACCTGCTGACGTTCGCGGTCAACGCGGCAGCGATCACCTGTTCGAGGCGCGGCGCCGACCTTCCGCGACGGCAGGAACTTCTCGCGACCACGCGCTGAATCTGCCATCGCTGCCGCACGTCGGCGCCCTGGGCACGAAGCGCTTCCAGTTCCGCTTCCAGCCGTCCGAGGCGATCGTGGCGATCGGCATGTTCCTTTTCCCGATTCTCGGCACTCGCGCGACGGCCTCGAACCGTGCCTCGGCCCGCAGGGCTGCCTCCTCCAGCGTTGCCAATCAGCGGTGTGCAGGAGTCGCGAGACAGTCTCCCGACATCCGGATCAGCGCCTCAGGCCTCGTAGAGCTTCAACAGCGCCTGGGTGCCGTCACGCTCGAGGCCGCGTGCTGCCATTTGTTCGTACAGGCGACGCGCCAGCGACAAGCCCGGCAGTTCCAGCCCCATTTGTGCTGCCTCGCCCAGCGCGATGCCAAGGTCCTTGAGAAAGTGTTCGATGAAGAAGCCAGGTGCGAAATCACCCTGGATGATGCGTGGTCCGAGCACGTTGAGCTGAAATCCCGAGGCGGCGCCACCGCCGATCGACTTGAGCACGGTTTCGGGATGCAAACCCGCCCGCCGCGCATAGGCCAGCCCTTCGGTGACGCCGACAATGGTCGAAGCGATCACGATCTGGTTGCACATCTTGGTGTGCTGACCGGTTCCCGGACCGCCCTGCAACACGATGCTCGTGCCCATGTGCCGAAGTACGGGTTCGGCGGTGTCGAACGCCGCCTGGTCACCGCCGACCATGATCGACAGCTTGGCGTCCCGGGCACCGATATCGCCGCCCGAGACCGGCGCGTCGAGCGATGCGCAGCCCTTCACCCGCGCCGCCTCGGCGATGCGCACCGCGAGCGACGGGCTGGAAGTCGTCATGTCAACGAACATGGTGCCTGATCGGGCACGATCGAGGAGCCCACCTGCACCCAGATACACCTGCTCGACGTCGGCGGGATAGCCCACCATGGTGATGACGATGTCCGAGACAGCGGCCACGTCGCCTGGCGTCTCGCACCAATGGGCTCCACGCGCGACCAGGTCATCGGCCTTGGTGCGCGTACGGTTGTAGACGTGGAGCGTATGACCCGCCGCCAACAGGTGCCCTGCCATGCTGCGGCCCATGATGCCGAGGCCGATGAAGCCGATCTGTCGTGCCTGCTGAGATGCTTCCATGGTTGATTCTCCGTTTTTTGGGGGGTCCGCCTCGCGGCAGGTTGTGCATCGGTGCATCGTAGTTGACATGAACCTTCGAGAGGTTTGGCGCAACCGTTGCGGACAAGGGTGCAGGTTCCACCGCCCGGTGGCCGGTTAGACTGACAAAGCACCAGCGGCGCTTTGACGCTCCCGGTCTTATCCTGCCCAAGTATGCGGAATGAAGAAGATCAACACTTGATTGGCCGTTTCGGGCTGTTCGTCCTTGCACGCGACGAAGAGGCGTTCGTGCGCGCCGAGTGGGCCGACATCGCCATCCGGCTGCGGCGTATCGGCCTCTGGGGAGGACTTGCGTTCGGGACCGGTACAGTCGTCGACTGGTTCATGCTCAGCAGAAACGCATCCTACTGGGGGCTGCTCGCGTTACGTCTCCTGATCATGCTGCTCGGGTTCCACCTTGCGACCGTGGCGCGGCCTGAGGCAGTTCCGCGCCGGCGTGCCTTGATTCTTGCCGCCCTTGTATTTCAGATCAGCATCCTGATCGCAGCGCGGATCGTCAGCGTGTCTCACGGCATCTTCAATCCCTATATGGCCATCGCGGGCGTGCTCTACACGCTCATCTTCTATGCCTATGCTCCGATCCTGGTTCCGGCAAACGCATGGCTGATGCCGCTGTGGGCGCTGAGCGCGCTGCCAGCCGTGGTGATGGCCATGCACCCTCCGGTCACGGCCATCGTCGGCTGGAGCCTGATGATCAGCATCACGAACCTGCTTGGGTGGCAGCTTGCCATGCAGTCCAGCCGCAGCTTGCGATTGAACTGGCTCGCGCGGGTGCGCCTGGAGCGCGAAATCACGAGCCGGATACTGGCGGAGCAGAACCTCGAACAGTTGTTCGAAGTCTGCCCGGTGCCGTTGCTGCTGGTCAACGAACAGGCGAACTCGCTGCTGCGCGCCAACGGCGCGGCGCTGTCCATGCTTGGCAACGATCCGCTGGCCGATGATCAGGCGCTTCGCAAAGTCCTCGACGCCCTGCGCGGCGGCTCGGGTTCGGGCCCGGTCGACCTGCGAATGCGCGCCGGAGGCGGCTCCGTCATCGACGTGCTGGTGAAGGCACGCCGCCTGCGCTACGACCGCGACCGCGCGCTACTGATCAGTCTGGTGGAGATCACCGAACGCAAGCGCCATGAAGACGAACTTCGCCGGCTGGCACAGGTTGACGCCCTCACCGGTCTGTACAACCGGCGTGGCTTTTTCAGTATGGCCGAAACCGCCATCGCACGCGAGAACCGCGGACCGCTCAGCGTCGTGTTGTGCGATGCCGACCACTTCAAGCGCATCAACGATGAGCACGGACACGCAGCTGGCGACCGCGTGTTGCAGCATATGGCTGCAACCATGGCAGCGCATACCCGCGAAGGAGACGTCATCGCGCGCATTGGTGGCGAGGAGTTCGCCTTGCTGCTGCCAGACGCCACGAACGAAACGGCGTTGCAACTGGCGGACCGCATGCGCCACAAACTGGCAGCGACCCCGGTTCGCTGTGGTACCGCCGAACTATCGGTGACACTCAGCGCCGGCGTCGCCACATTGGACACCGATGAAACAGGCATCGACTTGGCGCTGCGGCGTGCCGATGCCGCCATGTACCGCGCCAAGCAGGGCGGTCGCAACCGCGTTGAAGCTGCCGTGTGATCAACGCTCCTGGGCAATCAGCCAGTGCCCGCCAACCTGTTGCAGCACCAACGCTTTGCCGCCCACGAAGTGCACCCCACCTGCGCGGTAGTCTTCACGAAACGTAACAGTGGCCTGGCTGCCGGTGACCTTGTCCTGCACATTGGCGAGCGTCACGGAAATCGTCGGCTTGCCGGCGATGCGCGCGGTACGGTCTGCCACCCAGGCAGCATGCGAAACCGACGGTGACGGCTGAAAGTCCGGCATGTACGCGCCGAAGTATGCCGGCAGGTTTTTCGCGCTCCAGGCATGCGCCCAAGCCTGGACCGCCTGGACCGCCGCATCGGCAGCTCCCGGTGCCACGGTTGCTGCTGGTGCCACGGTTGCTGCTGGCGCCACCGCTCGGGTGACTGGCGTCACGGGCTGGAGCGTGGGGGAAGATCCGACCGGTACCGAAGGAACCGGCGCGACCGCAGCGTCGAGCGTATCGAGACGGCTTTGCGCCTGCGCGTCGCCCCCGCGCGCCGCCAGCTGCAGCCAGTGCCGGGCCTGGGACATGTCCTGCGGCACACCGGCACCGCGCGCATAGAGCCAACCGAGATTGTTCTGCGCTTCCGGATTGCCGGCCTGCGCTGCCTTGCGGTACCAGTCAGCCGCCTTCACCCGATCGATCGGCAAGGTCGCATCCCCGTGCGCATAGAGCCAGCCGAGATTGTTCGCGGCGTTGAGATCTCCATGCGCCGCCGCCTTGCGGTACCAGTCGGCGGCAATCGCGTAATCCCGCGTCACACCGCGCCCCTGGGTGTACAGCAGGCCGAGGCTGTACTGCGATGGGACCGACCCCCGCTTGGCTGCGTGTTCCAGCCAGTGAGCAGCCTGCATATCATCGTGGCGAACCTGGAGGTCGTACATCGCCAACCAGTACTGCGCCTCCAGATCCCCGGAACCCGCGCTTGCCTGCAGCTTGACCAGCGCCGCGGCATCTCCCGCCGTCGCCGCTGTCGCAAGCTGCCTTGCGTTGACGGCGGCGCGCGCAGAGCTGGCGCCGGCACAAACGAGAACCAGCACTAGCAACCAGGATTTGAAACGTTCAGCGTTCAGCATCATTCTGGAAAAAATCAGTGCACGACCTCGACGGTGACGCGGTTGCGTCCACCATCCTTGGCGCGATAAAGCGCGCTGTCAGCGCGGGACAACAGCGTTTCCTTCGTGTCACCCACGCGACGGGTGGCCACGCCCAAGGACGCCGTGAATGGGTCGAGCGTGAAATTGTCACGCTTGCGCACCAGGCGCAACGCCGCGATGCGGGCGCGGATCTGTTCGGCGATGCGCGCGGCAGCGTCCAGGGGTGTCTGAGGCAGCAGGACGACAAACTCCTCGCCGCCGTAGCGCACCGCATGCTGGTTCACCCGCAGCGATTTGCGGATGACGTCAGCCACGTTGCGAATCACTGCGTCGCCGAGCGCGTGGCCGTACGTATCGTTGATGCGCTTGAAGTGATCAATGTCAACCATCAGCACACTCAGCGGTGCTTCCGCGTCGACCGCCATGAGCTCGCCAAACTGTGCCTCCATGGCACGCCGGTTCAATAACCCGGTCAATGGGTCCATCAAGGCAACCCTGCGCTGCTCCTCGAGCTCGCTGCGCAATACCTCGGCCTCCGCCAGGGTCGATTCCAGGCGCTTGTGGAGCTGGTCATTGCGCTGCTTTGCCTGGCGCGTCGCGGTCAACATGGTGGCCGCCACGGCTTGCACGGCCTGTGGGCCACTGTCGTCGCGCAGCCGTCCCAGGGAAGACTCGAGAGTGCGGCCAAACTCCTGCGCGTCCTGCCCCGCTTCGCCCAGATTGCCCAACAGCGTTTGCACGATTTTCTGCAAATCGGTGCCGACGCCTTGCAGGCCCTTGAACTGGTCCAGCGCGACAAACCTTTCGTGAAGATCGCGCAGGGTGAAGTCATCCAGGGGTTTGCCCGAATGCACCGCCGCGTCAAACGCCTCGCGAAGTTCAGCACTCTCGCCCGTACAGTAGGCGTAAAGCACGGCATAGTTCGATGGCGAGGCGACCACCCTGTGCTGCTCGGTCAATGCCAGCACACGGACCGCAAAGGCGCGCGCTTCGTCGTAGGAGTACACCCGTATCTTGCTTTCCGTCGTTCGCATCTTCTTATCGTCATTCGCGGGCATGCACCACGGGTGCGATTGCCCGAACCGCGTTTGTCCGCCGCGGCGCCATGTTGCTCGGGCGCTATAATGCGCCTTTGGAATACGAACGTGGCCGATTCGATCGGCGGCAGGCTCGCATACCTACTCTAGTCTAAACCTCGGCGCGATCGAGCCGCATCGGCTCCTGGGCCCGGTCACGCGGGCCGACGCCTTTCGTGTGCGATGCACGCAACAGCTGGCGGCGATGCACGCCGCCTCCGACGCGATTCTTCCCGGCGATGACCTACGCGGTCAAGGAAATCTTCTACACCATTCAAGGCGAAGGCGTGCAAGCCGGCCGGCCGGCCGTGTTCTGCCGGTTTGCCGGTTGCAACCTATGGTCGGGACGCGAGCAAGATCGCGCCAAGGCCGCCTGCCGCTTCTGCGACACCGACTTTGTCGGCACCGACGGTCGCGATGGGGGAAAATTCGAGACTGCTGATGCCTTGGCAACAGCCATCGCGTCCTGTTGGCCGACGACAGCCGCGCGGCCGTTTTGCGTTCTCACCGGCGGCGAGCCCCTGCTGCAGGTCGACTCGCCGCTGGTGGCTGCACTGCACCGGCGTGGCGTCTCCATCGCCGTGGAAACCAACGGCACGATCGCGGCTCCGGCAGGCATCGACTGGATCTGCGTCAGCCCGAAAGCCGGTAATGCACTCGTGCAGTGTCACGGCGACGAACTCAAGGTGGTCGTGCCACAGGACGGACTGGACCTCGACGCACTGGCGCAGCTGCCGTTCACCCACCGCTTGCTGCAGCCCATGGACAGTCCCCTGCGGCGGGACAACACCGCCTGGGCGATCGAGCATTGCCTCGCAGACCCCCGGTGGCGTCTGTCCACCCAGACCCACAAGGTTCTGGGAATCCGTTGAAACACGCATCCACGCGCGTGCAAGCGCATAATTCCACCCGTCACCAAGGCGAAACCCATCGATGAACGACCCTACCCCGGCAGCGACCTCCGACGAGCCAACCGTCCAGCGCTACGCCGACCTCGCGCTTGATCCGCGCCTGCTGCGCGCGGTCGGTGACCTCGGGTACCAGAATCTCACACCGATCCAGCAGCGCGCGATTCCCATCGTGCTCTCCGGTCGTGACGTGATGGGCGCCGCACAGACCGGAACCGGCAAGACAGCCGCGTTCTCGCTGCCCATTCTCCACAACCTGCTGCCGCTGGCCAGTACCAGTGTCTCTCCGGCGCGCCACCCGGTGCGCGCACTGGTGCTCGCGCCCACCCGGGAACTGGCCGATCAGGTGTTCAGCAACATCCAGGCCTACGCACGCCATACCCCGCTGCGCTGCGCCTGCGTGTTCGGCGGCATGGACATGACGCCACAAACCGCGGTGCTACGGCAGGGCGTGGAAATCCTCGTGGCCACCCCGGGGCGGCTGCTGGATCACATCGAGGCAAAAAACGTCTCACTCTCGCAAACGCATCACGTGGTCCTCGATGAGGCGGACCGCATGCTCGACATCGGCTTCCTGCCCGATCTGCAACGCATCCTGGCCTACCTGCCACAACAGCGCACCACACTGCTCTTCTCGGCCACGTTCTCGCCAGACATCAAGCGGCTGGCGCAGAGTTACCTACAGGATCCAGTGCTCGTCGAGGTCGCGCGCCCGAACGCCACCGCCACCAACGTCGAGCAACTGCTCTACAAGGTGCCGGACGATGCCAAGCACGCGGCTCTGCTTCAGTTGCTGCGTGACCACGCCCTGCGTCAGACCCTCGTGTTCGTCAACAGCCGTCTGGGCGCGAGCCGCCTCGCCCGCCTGCTGCAGCGCGATGGCCTGAAGGCGGAGGCGATGCACGGTGACAAATCCCAGGCTGAGCGTCTGGCCACGCTCGAGGCCTTCAAGCGCAACGAGGTTGAAGTGTTGGTCGCTACCGATGTCGCCGCGCGCGGACTGGACATCGTCGAGCTTCCGGGCGTCGTCAATTATGACGTTCCGTTCAACGCCGAGGACTACGTCCATCGCATCGGACGTACCGGGCGTGCCGGCGCCTCGGGGCTGGCCATCACGCTCGCAACCGAGCGCGAAGCCCGCGGCATCACGGATATTGAAAAGCTCATCAAGCGCACCATTGAAATACGCACGCTGGCCGTGGAACCCCGGGCCCGCCGGCGCAGCGAGCCCGTGCGCGAAGAGCGTCCGCGCGACGCCCGCTCGACCCATGACCGTGTCACGGCTTCCGTGCGTTCCACCGCGCAGGATCCGTGGTTCGACAAACCCTACGAAGCGGATCCCCAAGCAAACCCGCTCTGGGATGCTGGGGCACCCACTGGAGCCGGCAGTGCCGCTCTGGGCACCGCCGGCAACATCCGCATGAAACGCAGGATCGCCGCGCTGCTCGGCGGCAAGTCGTCAGGCAACGACGCCTGAGCTTCCGGGGCCTGACCAAGGCAGGCGCCTGGCGCGGTGGGCGCGCCACTGCGCCACTGCTGACGCCAGCACGTCAGCCACGCTTGCGGCATTGCATTGCACACCCAGCTTCGGCAGCACCCGCAGCAGCGCTTGCGCGCCCGGCGCGAAGGGCTGCGCCCCCGCCTGCTTGGAGAGCTTGCGACCGGCGGCGTCGCACACCAGCGGCAGGTGAAGATAGCGCGGCGTCGGCGCACCCAGGGCGCGCTGAAGCAGGATCTGGCGCGCCGACGACGTCGAGAGGTCCTCACCCCGCACCACGTCCGTCACACCCTGCGCCGCGTCATCGACGACAACGGCGAGCTGATAGGCCCACATGCCATCCGCGCGCTTGAGCACGAAATCCCCGCAACGCGCTGCGACATCCTCCGATTGCATACCCAGCCGACGGTCCTGCCAGAGAACAACCGAGCCCGGTGGATCGGGAAGGCGCAATCTCCACGCGCGTGCAACGGCACCACGCAGGCCGGCGCGGCATGTTCCCGGATATGCGGGCACCGCCCCGGGCGATCGCAACGGCGCGGTGGCCCGCGCACGCGCGATGTCACTACGCGAGCAGGCACAACCGTAGGCAAGGGATTGCTCCAGCATTGCGTCGAGCGCGCCCTGATAGGCCGCCTGCCGGCGCGACTGCCACCACACTGGCGCGTCGGGAACCAGACCGCAGCCAGCGAGTTGCCGCAGGATCTCGGCGTCGGCGCCGGGGCTGCATCGGGGCGTATCGACGTCTTCAATGCGAACCAGCCAGCGTCCGCCATGCGCGCGCGCGTCAAGCCACGAGCCCAGGGCGGCCAGCAGAGAGCCGTCATGCAGCGGACCCGTCGGCGACGGCGCGAAGCGCCCCACGTATGGCAAGGCGATGGCCCGCGCCGCGATTTCAGAACCGGAGGTAATGGTCGACCAGCATCGCGCCGAACAGCAGCGAGAGGTAGATGATGGAATAACGGAACATCCGTCGCGCCAGCGCATCGCTGTAGCGGACCTTGAGCTCCCAGGCGTAGGCCAGGAAGATACCGTCCAGCACCACCGCACACACAAGGTAGATGCGGCCGCTCATGTGGACAGCGAACGGCATGATGCTGACGACCGACAGGAGCACCGTATACAGCAATGCCTGGAGCCGTGTGTACTCCGGTCCATGGGTCACGGGTAGCATCGGCAGACCTGACTTCCGATAGTCCTCGGTCCGGTACAACGCCAGCGCCCAGAAGTGCGGTGGGGTCCAGAGAAAAATAATCAGGAACAGGATCAGCGCCTGCGCCGGCACGTGACCCGTGACCGCCGCCCAGCCAAGAACCGGTGGCATCGCGCCCGACGCGCCACCAATGACAATGTTCTGCGGCGTCGCCGGCTTGAGCAGCACCGTGTAGACCACCGCATAGCCAATGAACGTCCCGAACGTCAGCCACATGGTCAACGTATTGACCTGCGTGGCCAGCAGCAGCATGCCAACGCCGCACAGTGCACCCGACAGCCCGATGATCAAGGCCGGGCGCAACTCGCCCGTTGCCGATGGGCGCCAGGCCGTGCGGCGCATGACGGCGTCGATTTTTTGTTCGACGAGGCAGTTGAACGCGGCAGCAGCCCCCGCGACCAGCCAGATACCGAGGGTACCGAACACCAGCGGACGCCAGGACGGCAGTCCCGGCGTGGCGAGAAACATGCCGATGACAGCGCAGAACACGATCAACTGGACGACGCGCGGCTTGGTCAGCGCGTAGAACTGCACGAGGGAGCGGGCCAACCCCGGCGTGGGAGGAAGGGTGGTGGTCTTCATGGTGCAAGACTCGGTGAGTGGAACGCTGATCGTTGCGCCCCACGCGCGCTCACACGGTAGACCGCCGTGGTCAGCAAGAGCGTCAGCAGGGCCGCCAATCCATTATGGGCGACAGCAAGAAAAAGTGGATGGGCAAAAACCACGACACCAGCGCCCAGCAGAACCTGCGCGATGGTCAGCGCGGCAATCCCGCTGGCGAGGCGGCGCAGCGGCGCGTGCCGGGCCAGCGCCACGCAGGCAGCGAGCACCAGTGTCAACGTGACCATCGCGAACAAGCGATGCCCCCATTGAATGGCAACCAGAGCCTGCAGCGTCAACGCGGAGCCGTCGGGGTTCAGCCCCAGATCACGCCAAAACGTATAGCCCTGGGCCCAGGCGGCGTGCGGATGAAACGATCCGTTGCAGGTCGGAAACCCCTCGCACGCGAGCGCGGCGTAATTGGTGCTGACCCATCCACCGAGGAACGACTGCACAAGCACGGCGAGCAGCGCAACCCATGCCAGGGTCCTCACCAAAGGCGCAACGTGGATCCGCGAAAGATCGTCACGGTGGCGCATGCGGAACCAGGCCGCAAGTGCGAGCAGGATGATGCCGCCCATGAGGTGTCCGGTCACGATCAGCGGCTTGAGCAGCAAGGTGACGGTCCAGGCGCCAAACATGCCCTGCACAACGATCCAACCAACCAGAAGCAGCGGAAGTCCGACCTCGACGGCACGTCCGCGAAACCGAGCCCATAACGTGCGTACGGTCATTGCGACGATCAGGGTCCCGATAATGGTGGCAACGTAGCGGTGGATCATTTCCACCCAGGCTTTGAACGGGCTCACATTCCCCTGGGTACCGCCCTGCTCGAGCACGGCATGGCTTATCTGCGTCGTGGCTTGTGCCGGGGTGAAATGGGCATAGCAGCCGGGCCAATCGGGGCAACCCAGGCCTGCGTCGGACAGGCGCACAAAGGCCCCAAACATGATCAGGTCCATGGTGAGAAACACCAACAACGCGACCAAACGACGCCAGCGCATGCGCAGCCCTGCCCATAAAACCAGCGCAAGGCCACCGAGCCACATGCCTGCCTGCAGCCAGTGCAGCGAGAAAGACCAGACGGTGGGCACCGCTGTGGCGAGACTACTGTTCATCGCACACTCCCGTTGGGTACAACAGCGGGAAGCACCAGCGGCACAAGGTGCCGCGGCTTCCAGGACTGTGTGTTGTAAAGCAGCTTTTTGAATACATCGAGCGCGCGCAGGCGGTCGAAGCCTGCCGGGAAACGCAGCATCAGGTGTCCGAGGGGATCAACCAGCCACATCGGCCCCGCGAGATTCTCGCCGGCGGCAAGCGGCAGCCAGCGGCGCAACGCATCGGGATTCGCACGCAGCACCATGGTGCCGGCGGCGGGGGCGAGCACGCCCGGATTCACCGGCGCATCATCGGTCACCAGCCAGATCCGGGCGACCCGGTACGCATCCTCGCCCGAGGCCATCGCGAACTGCCGCATGGCGTACAGCATTGATTGGCAGAGCTTGTCACAGGCTGCAGGGGCAGCAACCACCATCAGCCAGTATCCGTCGTACTTGCGCAGGTCCACACGGCGCCCATCCAATGCGCGCAGTTGAAGATCGGGAACGGGGCGCTGCGGCTGCACGAGCGTGCCGTAGGCCGGCTTGCCACCTGGTTTGATGACGAAAAACAGGAATGCGCTGATCACCAAGGGACCCGCGGTAACGAGCGCGATGAGCCACAGCGTGCGCATGCGCCGGGGCGCTTGCGGCGCCGCGGGTACGGGGGAGGTCATGCGTCGGACTCCTGGTCTGGTCGGTCGACACGCCGCAAGCGGCGGGCCATGAAATAGACGGTCAGCACGATGCCAAGCGCGCTCATCGACCACCATTGGGCCGCGTAGCCGTAGTTGGTCTCCATGCCGAGATCGGCACGTGGCCAGTCGCGCACGAGGCCGTCGCGGGGGTCACCCAGCTCCTGGATGACGTAAGGCAGCAAGGTAATGTGATGCAATGCAGCAAAAGCGCCAAGCTGCACGTTCTGGCGAATGACCGCGTTGGGCGGATCCATCGCGAAGGAAAACCACTGGGATGGCGGCGGCGCGAGCCGCCCGTGGACCTCGATGACACCCGACGGCGTTTTCACACGCGGCAGCAGCGTGGTCGGATCGACGGTGCGTGCAACCCAGCCGCGCTGCACCATCACCCAGGTATTTCCAGGCACGATCCGCAGCGGCGTCAGCACCCAGAAACCGGGTTGCCCGTCGTGCTGGCGGTTCTGCAGGAACACCGTCAGGTCCGCCGCGTACGCTCCGTGGACAACGACGGGGCTCCAGACGTTGGCCGCCAAATCCAGCGCATGCGCGCCTTGAACCAGTGCCGTTTGATGCATGCGGGCGTCGATGCGCGCTTCGAGCGCGCGCTTGGTTTCGGCGCGCCCGAGTTGCCAGCGGCCGAGCAACAGCGTCGCGATGATCAACGCGATCGCCGCGAGCAAGGTCAGGATTTCCCTCGATTTCAGCGGATCGCGCCGCAATCGAGGGGCACTTGGTGGGAGAATCGAGTGTTGCATCAACTTGCTGAGTGACTGGAGCCGAACTTGCACATCATTGTCGTCGTTGCGTTCATCCTGATCATTGCGAGCCTGTTCGCCGGGCTCTATTTCGTGATGAAGGACAAAGGCAGGAGCAACCGGGCGGTAAACGCATTGACGTTCCGGATCGGTTTTTCCATCCTGCTGTTCGTGTTCATCCTGGTCAGCTATTGGATGGGGTGGATCCACCCAACCGGCATTCCGCTCACGCCACGCTGAGAAGATCGGGCCGAATGACAAAACGCCGCGAGCCGCGGCGTTTTGCCTTTTCAGAGGGGCGTGGACGTCAGAGCCAGTACACCAGGACGTACAGCAGCAGCCAGACCACGTCAACAAAGTGCCAATACCAGGCGGCTCCTTCGAAAGCGAAATGGTGTTCGGCGGTGAAATCACCACGAATCATGCGGCGCAGCACGACCGTCAACATGGTTGCGCCGAGAAACACATGGAAACCGTGGAAACCGGTCAGCATGAAAAACGTGGATCCGTAGATGCCGGAGGTCAGTTTCAAACCCAGTTCGGTGTAGGCATGGTGGTACTCGAACGCCTGCAGGAACAGGAAGCACACCCCCAGAACCAACGTGGAAGCCAGCCAGAAAATCGCCTTCCTGCGATGATCAGCGCGCAGCGCGTGGTGGGAAATGGTGAGGGTGAGGCCCGAACTCAGCAGCAATGCGGTATTGATGGTGGGAATGGGCCATGGGTTCATCGCCTGCACTGTCGGAATCAAGCCCGAGGGCCCGACACTCGGCCAGGCGGCCTGGAAGTGCGGCCACAGGATCTGGTTGTGCAGCGCGGCCAGGTCCGGCACCGAGTAGGCGCGTGCGTAGTACAGCGCGCCAAAGAACGATGCAAAGAACATCACTTCTGAAAAGATGAACCAGCTCATGCTCCACCGGAACGACGTGTCGACGGCGTGGTTGTGCATGCCACCTTCGCTTTCGGAGATCGCGCGGCCGAACCAGTTGTACATCGTGACGACCAGCCAGACAAATCCTGCCAGCAGCAGCCATTGCCCGTGCGGCACCGCGTTGAACCAGAACCCGGCCCCGAAGGCCATCATGACCAGGCCCGTGGCGGCCAGTACCGGGAACGGCGAGGGCCCCGGGACAAAATAGCCATTGTGATGTGCAGATGTCGACATTGTTGCCTTCCTCGCTTTATGAATGATCGGTCGGAACGATCCAGTGGATGACGAGCATGAGCAGCCCCACAAAAAGAGCCGCAGAAATGAGACCGGCGATGACGATGTGAACGATCGTCAGATTCTCGAAGTCCTTTTCGCGATCCTTGGACTTGCGAACGCCCAGGAAAGCCCAGGCGATGGACTTGAATGCGTGGATGAAGGATCCCATGATGTCGTCGGTCTCGGACGCTGTCATCGCGCTCTGTCTCAGAGCAGCGTCCACTTCAGGATGAATCCGACCAGGAGCGCCAGCGCGATGCTGAGGGTGATCAGCGCCAGGCGGACGTTCGCGCGGCGCTGCTCCTTGCTGAGTCGCTCCGTTCCCATGCTTTCAGTACCCGAGGACCTTGGTGGCCGTTTCATCGAGACGCGGCGGGCGCTCGAACGTGTGGAATGGCGCCGGCGATTCGACTTCCCATTCAAGCCCGTGCGCTCCCTCCCAGGGACGCTGCGGGGCTTTCTCGCCCTGACCGCGAAGCACTGGAAGCACGACCGCGAACAAGAAATAGGCCTGCGCCAGACCGAACCCGAACGCTCCGATCGACGAAATCATGTTGAAGTCGGCGAATTGCAAAGGGTAGTCGGCATAGCGACGCACCATCCCGGCCAGACCAAGGAAATGTTGGGGAAGAAACGTCACATTGAACGTGATCATCGACACCCAGAAGTGGATCTGGCCCGCGCGCTCGTTGTACATGACTCCTGACCATTTTGGCGACCAGTAGTAAAACCCCATGAAGATGGCGAACAGCGAACCCGCCACCAGCACGTAGTGGAAATGGGCAATCACGTAGTAGGTGTTGTGGACCTGGGTGTCGATTGGCGCGGTGGCGAGCACCAGCCCGGAGAAGCCGCCGAACGTGAAGACGAAGATGAAACCGATCGCGAACAGCATCGGCGTCTCGAAGCTCAGGCTTCCGCGCCACATGGTCGCGATCCAGTTGAACACCTTCACCCCCGTGGGCACTGCGATCAGCATGGTGGCGTACATGAAGAACAGTTGCCCCGTGACCGGCATGCCGGCCGTGAACATGTGATGCGCCCAGACAATGAACGACAGAATGGCGATCGACGCCGACGCATACACCATCGAGCTGTAGCCGAACAGCGGTTTGCGCGCAAACGTCGGAACCACCGAGCTGACGATGCCGAAAGCCGGAAGAATCATCACGTAGACCTCGGGGTGACCGAAGAACCAGAACAAATGCTGGTACAAGACCGGATCACCACCACCGGCACCATTGAAGAAACTGGTGCCGAAGTGACGATCCGTCAGGGTCATGGTGACCGCGCCTGCAAGCACGGGCATGATGGCGATCAGCAGGTAGGCGGTGATCATCCACGTCCACGCGAACAGTGGCATTTTCATCAACGTCATGCCCGGCGCGCGCATGTTGAGCAGGGTGACGATGATGTTGATCGAGCCCATGATCGACGAGGCGCCCATCAGGTGCACCGCGAAAATCACCAGGTCCATGCCCATGCCCTGCTGGATGGTCAGCGGGGCATACAGGGTCCAGCCCACATCAGGCGCGCCACCCGGAACGAAAAACGAGGAGGTGAGCAGCACCGCGGCGGGAATCAACATCCAGAAGCTGAGGTTGTTCATCCGCGGAAACGCCATGTCAGGCGCGCCGATCTGCAACGGAATCATCCAGTTGGCAAAGCCGACCATCGCCGGCATCACCGAACCGAAGATCATCACGATGCCGTGCATGGTGCTGATCGAAAGGTACAACTGTGGATTCAGAAACTGGATTCCGGGCTTGGCCAGCTCGGCACGGATCAGCATCGCCATGATGCCGCCCTCGAACAACATGAACAAGGCAAACAGCAGATACATCGTGCCGATGTCCTTGTGATTGGTTGAATACAACCAACGTCGCCAGCCATGTGGGTGATCGTGGGCATGATCACCGGCATGTGCCGGGTCATGGTCAAGCACTGCACTCATGTTGCACTCCTGGAAAATTGAAACAATTATTTTTTTATAGGTATCTCTTGCGCACGCCGTCTGCCACGGCTTCGGATCAGCTGGTCGCGCCCGACGGCGGCAGTGCGCCACCGCCGGCCTTGATGGCGGCGCGTTCGGTTTTCACCCATGCCGCGTAGTCGGCATCCGACAGCACCTTGACCACAATCGGCATGAAGGCGTGGCCCTTGCCACACACCTGGGCGCACTGCCCATAGTAGGTTCCGACCTTGTCGGCCTTGAACCATGTGGCGCGGACGAAACCGGGAATCGCGTCGAGTTGCACCCCGAAAGACGGCACGTACCAGCCATGGATGACGTCGGCGGACGTGGTGAGAACACGGATCTTGCGATTGACCGGAACGACCAATGGGTGATCGACCTGCAAGAGGTAATCATCGGGCTTGGGCGCGTTGCCGTAGATCTGCGACATGGGCGTCGTCAGCGTCGAGAAAAAGCCAATGCCCTTGCCGGGACCGTCGACGTAGTCGTAGCCCCACTTCCATTGATAACCGGTTGCTTTGACGGTCAGGTAGGAGTTGGAGGTATTTTCCTGCGCGACAACAATGCGGGTCGCCGGTACGACCATCGCGATCACGATCAACAGTGGAATCACGGTCCAGATCACCTCGACCGTCGTGCTCTCGTGAAAGTTCGCGGGCACGGCACCCTTGGACTTGCGATGCTTGAACACCGAATAGAACATTGCCCCGAACACGACAATGCCGATGCCCAGACAAATCAGCATCACCATGTAGTTGACATTGCGCTGGTCACGCGCAATGCTGGTCACTGGCGTCTGGAAATCGATGCCGTTGACCTGCGGGCCGCCGGGGAGGCTCTCGACCGCGAAGGCCTTGGAAACGAACAGGGCCGAGGCCGCAGTCAGATAGTGCTTCAGTTTCATCTTCGATGTCACCTTCATGGAAATGATTCAAGCTGCCTGTCTCACGCTGCCAGCAATGCCCGGCGCAAATCGCGGGCCAGCTTCTCGCGCCGTTCGGGACGTGTGTAGCGTCCCACGAAAGCACGCCGGCCCGCCCCCGACACCTCGACCAGGCCCTTCTCACCAACCGTGATCCGCGCCCAGCGCGGATCGAATTCCACCCGCGCAACCGTGCCTGCGCACTCCCACTCGACCACGAGCGATGTTGACGACAGGCTCACACGCTCACGATCCGCGGCATGGCGCGCATATGCCAGCAGGGCAGCACCGAACGTCAGCAACTCCAGCAAAGTGAACGGTGTCACCAGCGTGGCGCCACTGGCCCAGCACATCACCGCGACCAGCAGCGACACCAGCGACAGGGATGCGAAAAAGCTCAGCAACTGCATTGGACTGATCGAGCAGTTGCGGCGGAACGCCCACACCCTCGCCCCGTCCTGCACGGACGGCCGCCCCAGAAGGCCGAAATCGAGATCGTCCACCCACTGCACCGTCATCGCACTCGCGCCAAATGTATTGATGCTACGCAAAACGCGCCGCGTCCCCATCCGTTAGCCAGCCAATTATAGGGATTCACCCGGGGGAGGCGTGTTCGCATTGATGGAATTGGCACGATTTTGCGCAGAATCAACACGACCCGCCACCTGGCACGTTCCACCGATACAACATCGCAGCGGCGCCGGGATCGACATGCGGCCGTCAACATGGTGGCGCTGGGCGCCGCGGCACCGCCCAAGGACAACGATACTCAGCGCTTGCGCGCGCTCGCCCGCAGGGTCTCAACGTCGAAGGTCGCCACGCCAGCCAACGCCTTGCGGGTGGCGGGCTTGAACGCATGGCCATAGATGAGCTCGACGCTGAGCTCGACGCTGCCGTCCCCCCGGGCCACGCTTTGCAGCGCCTGTTGCAGTGCTCTCCAGGCGCGTGGGGTGCGCAGGCCGCCGGGCACGTGGCCGTGCGGCGGGCGCCCCAGTTCAGCCAACTCGATCAGCGCCTTTTCGGGATCGCCCCAGTGCAGGCGAATCATTTCCATGTCCATGACAGGCTCGGCGAACCCCGCGGCCACCAGCATGTCACCGAGATCGTGCATGTCCGGATGGGATGGAGGCACCGCCCCGAGCGCCCGCACGCCGGGAGCGCGCAGTTCGCGCAAGGTGTCGGGCCCGAAGGTGGTGAACATCAGCACGCCTTCGGGTTGCAAAGCACGCAGCCAGCCCTCGAACAACGCGCCCTGATCGGACGCCCATGGCAGCGCAAGGTTGGACCAGACCATCTGCGCGCCGGCGCCGGGATGCTCCAGGGGGGCCTCGATGATCTCGGTCGGCCCCTGCCCGCGCAGGCCACGCAACCATTGCCGGCTGCCGTGGGCACGGCGCGCCAGCGCCGCCAGCCGCGGTGCCGGCTCGACGCCGACGATGCGGGCACGCGGGTACTGCCGCCGCAGTAGCGCGAGGCCATCACCCCACGCACAGCCGATGTCGAACACCAGGTCCGGCACCAGTCGCAGCAGTGCCAGCCTTTCGGCCATGCGCCGGGCTGCCTCGTTCCAGAGGAAGGGCGTGGCGCGCCGAGCCAGACGGTCACGCGCGCGAAGCAGTCCGGCAGACGGCACCGATGGATCTGGGGGCGAAGGCGTCACGACACGACCAGAAAACGATTGAAAAACGATCTTGGAGTGATCAGAAACCGATCACGAAACATGCGCGCTCCGCACGCACGGGCATTGCTCCACAGCGGGGCCAGCGCGCACTATAGTCTCACGGCCACGCTTTCGCCCTGGCATTTCCATGGTCCGCCCGCTGATCGAGATGCTTTGCCTTCGCGGCCTTTGCCGCCTGTGCGCACTGCCCTGTCGCGCGCCAGTGTGCGAGGCTTGCGCCGCCGTGCACCTGCATCGCACCACGCCACGCTGCCCGCGCTGCGCCCGTCCGCTGCGTCATGCTACGACGCCGTGCGGCGGCTGCCTGCTGGCGCCGCTCGCCGTGCGGCGCTGCGTCACACTCGCGGACTATGCACCGCCGCTCGACCGCCTCGTCGCGGGCCTCAAGTTCGGTGCCGAACCGGCGCTGGGGCGTTGGCTCGGCGGTCTGCTCGCGCAGGCTTGGCGTGGCGCCGGCCTTCCGCGCCCGGCCATGGTGGTCCCCGTCCCGCTGTCGGGCCAACGACTGCGCCAGCGCGGGTACAACCAGGCCTGGGAAATCGCCCGCGGCTTCGCCCGCGTATTGCAAGCGCCCGCGCGCGCCGCCCTGCTGCACCGCCTGCGCGACACCGCCCCCCAAAGTTCCCTACCCTTGGCGCGCCGCGCACCCAATGTGCGTGGCGTCTTCATGGCGCAAGCCGCTGTACGGGGACGCCGCGTGGTTCTGGTCGACGATGTGATGACCAGCGGGTGTACGCTCGACGCCGCCGCGCGCGCATTGTTGCGTGCCGGCGCCGTCGAAGTCTGCGCGGCCGTGGCATTTCGCACGCCACCACCGCATTGACATTGACATTGACATTGTCAGCACCTCCGCCCAGCGCCATGTTCAATATCGTTCTGGTCCATCCGGAAATTCCCCCCAATACCGGCAACGTGATCCGCCTGGCCGCCAACACCGGCTGCGCCCTGCATCTGGTCGAGCCGCTCGGCTACAGTCTCGACGATCGGCAGCTGCGCCGCGCCGGACTCGACTATCACGAGTACGCAACCCTGCGCGTGCACGCCTCCTGGAAAGCACTGCTGTGCAACGCCGCGCCCGACCCGGCCCGGATGTTCGCGTTGACCACGCGTGGCAGCAGATCCCTTGCCGAGATCCGCTTCCAGCCCGGGGACTGGCTGGTGTTCGGCGCTGAAACCGCCGGCCTGCCCGACCCTATCCGCACGAGCTTCCCCGGCGCACAACGGCTGCGCCTGCCGATGCGCGCCGGGCAGCGCAGCCTGAACCTGTCCAACGCCGTGGCAGTGGCAGTGTTCGAGGCATGGCGCCAGCAAGGCTACGCCGGGTGTGCCGATGCAGACGTCGACGTTTGAGCGGTCTCAGCGCCACATGTGCGCCGCGACGAACGCCGCCAACTCCTGCGCTTCCGCGAAGGAGCGCGACGCCGCGCCCGCGTTCTCGGCTTGACGGGTCTGCCGTTCGAGACTTGCAAGGTCCTGGCGACGCGACGTGTCCTTGCCGAGCCGGGGCGGGGGCGTTTGCTCGACCAGCGAACGCCTCGCGGCGCCGCCGCCTTGCGTGCCTGGCTGACTGGCGCGAATCATTTCCAACGGCGGGCGCTCGACACTGTGTGACGGGCGCACCACCGCGTCCATCTGCTGAATCCCCATGCGGTCTGCCGTGGTGATCCTCGCTTGCGTGCCCCCGTGCACGTGCCGATAACCGTCGATGAATTGCATCAACGCCTCGATTCTCTCCGGAGGCCAGTGACCCCGCATCAGATCGCGCATCACCGTGCCGCGGTCCACGTCGCCGAAGTCTCCCACGAGATCGTCTGCATCGCACTGTCGGACATACAACTGGATGAGTCCCGAAGTTCTGTTTTTTCTTGCATGTGTACACTCCATGCCATCCAGAAATATTGAATATATCGCACTCCACTCGGGATCGGAAATCGTCCACCGTGACGCCCCCTTGCTGCGCAACGACTCCTTTCCCTGATTGACATAAAATTCCCGTGGATGATAATCAATGATCTTCAAATCATCCGTGCGCTTCTTGTTGAGCGTATCAATGACGGCCTTGATGACCGCACCGCTCTTGGCGAACAATCTACCGTTTTGACGATTTAATTGGCTCTCACGTTCTGGAATCCCGAAATATTTGGTCGCCGCTGAAGCCGGCACCGCCGCCAGATACCGGTACAGCGCGGCGCTGATGACCTGCGGTCCACCGGGGATGGCAGAGACTCCACGCAAAGACTGGATGGCCTTCCACTCCGAGGGCTTGACCACCGATTGCAGGCGCGCCTTCTCTATGAAATCTGCATGCGACATCGGCACCGTCTGCGATCCAGCGCGGGGGTTGACGTACGCAGGGGCGAAGCGAGCGCGCGCGTCACCTTCATCGTTTTTGCTCTCCTCCTGGTCGGGTCGGTACTGGCGACGCGGGATGGGGTTTGAATGCATGCTGAACTGCGTTGACATGATGCTGCTCCTGTTGAATTGGCGAATTGCGCCAGGTTGCAATCGAAGCCTCAGTCTACGCAGGAGTCGGGATAAAACGTGCAATACCTTGATGCGACCCTTTATTTTTACCCATTTGTTTTTGAAGAAACCGAACAAAATATCTTATTTTGTTCGGTCTTTCAATTTATCTGAATAATTTTCTCAAGCTCCGAAGATCGACCATCGACAATTCAACTGCATAACGTCAACTCTTCAAAACAAGATGCGAGCGGCACCCTCGGCGCCACGCCCGCAATGGCCGCGATGGCCCCTCAGCAACTGCTGAAGTCGGGCTTGCGCTTGGCCAGGAAGGCGCTGAATGCTTCCTTCGCAGCCGGGCCGCGGAGCAGGCGCTCGAACTCGGCGGCCTCGTTCGCGATGGCGGCGTGCACCGCCGGACGCTGGGGCGCTCGCAGCATGGCCTTGGTCGCGCGTAACGATGCCGCTGGCTTGCCGGCCAGCTTGCGCGCCTGCGCTTGCGCGAACGCGTTGACCTCGGCCGGCGGCAGCACGCGGTTGACCAGACCCAGGGCCTCGGCTTCGTCGGCGGCGAAAGCCTCGCCGAACAGCAACTTTTCCGCTGCAGCGGCAACGCCGATGCGCTGCGGCAGGAGCAGGCTCGATGCGGCCTCAGGACATAAGCCCAGATTTACAAAGGGCAGCGAGAACAACGCGTTGTCTCCGCAATAAACCAGATCACAGTGCAGCAGCAAGGTGGTCCCAATGCCGACCGCCGGGCCGCATACGGCGGCGATCAGCGGTTTGGAAAAATCCGCCAACGCGCGCAGGAACTGGAACACCGGGGCATCGGTGTCGGCAGGTGGCCGCTGGAGAAACTCCGTGACATCGTTCCCAGCGGTGAACAGCGCCTCCTGCCCCTGGATCACCACGACTCGCACCGCGCTGTCCGCATCGGCCGCGGCGAGTTGCGTGGCAAGCCGCGCATACATCGCCGAGGTCAAGGCGTTCTTTTTCCCGCTCCGGTTGAAGGTGATGGTCAGCACACCCCCTTCGTGCAGAAACAGGATCTCGTCCATCGCCGCCTCCATGTCACAGCACCTCGAAGATGCCGGCCGCCCCTTGGCCGGTTCCTACGCACATCGTGACCATGCCATATTTCAACTTGCGCCGACGCAACCCTTGAATGGTGGTACAGGCACGGATGGCGCCGGTGGCACCCAGCGGGTGCCCGAGCGCAATCGCGCCACCGAGTGGATTGACGCGCGCTGGGTCGAGCCCGCAAGTCTTGATCACCGCCAGCGACTGCGCGGCAAACGCCTCGTTGAGTTCGATCCAGCCCAGGTCCTCCTGGCGCAGGCCGGCTGCCTTCAGCGCCGCCGGGATGGCCTCGATCGGTCCGATCCCCATGATGTCGGGTGGTACGCCGCGCGATGCGAAACTGACGAAGCGTGCCAGCGGCTGCAGGTTGAACCGCTTGACCGCCGCCTCCGACGCCAGAATCAGCGCACCGGCACCATCGGACGTCTGCGAGCTGTTGCCAGCGGTCACCGACCCCATGCCAGTGGCGCGGCCACTCGGATCCTTGGGCGATGCGAATGCCGGTCGCAGCTTCGCCAATGCTTCCAAGGTGGTGTCGGCCCGCGGACCTTCGTCAACAGCCACCAGGCGACGACGCTCGGTCACCCTTCCTGCGACCAGGTCAGGGATGCGATCCATGACCTCGACTGGCACGATTTCGTCGGCGAACTCGCCACCGGCGATGCCAGCCAGCGCGCGGCGATGCGACTCCAGCGCGAACGCATCCTGGGCTTCGCGGGAAATTTTCCATTGCTGCGCGACTTTCTCGGCCGTCAATCCCATGCCGTAGGCAATGCCGACGTTCTCGTCGCGGAGGAAGATCGCCGGGTTGAATGCCGGCTTGTTCCCGCTCATCGGCACCATGCTCATGCTCTCGGCGCCGCCGGCCAGCATCACCTCGGCCTCGCCGACGCGAATGCGGTCGGCGGCCATCTGGATGGCAGTGATACCCGAGGCGCAGAAGCGGTTCACAGTGACCCCCCCCACGCTATTGGGCAGACCTGCGAGCAACGCGGCCACGCGGGCCATGTTCATTCCCTGCTCGGCTTCGGGAAAAGCGCACCCGATCACCGCGTCCTCGATCGCGGCGGGGTCCAGGCCGGGCGCCTGCTTGAGGGCGGCATGGATCGCAGCGACGAGAAGATCGTCGGGGCGGGTGTTGCGGAATGCACCGCGACCGGATTTTCCGATCGGGGTGCGCGCCGCGGCGACGATATAGGCTTCCTGCACTTGCTTGGCCATCTGGATCTCCGTGTTCAGGTTGATGGGCGCGGGGTCAATTCCGCACCGGTTTGCCGCCGCCCTGCAGCAGGCTCATGATGCGTTCCTGGGTCTTGGGATGGTCGAGCAGCTTGCAAAAGCGCTCGCGCTCGAGACGCATCAGCCAATGCTCGTCAACCAGGCTTCCGGCATCGACGTCACCCCCGCACATCACCTCGGCAACCATTGAAGCCAGCAGGAAATCGTGCGCGGTGATCTGGCCACCGTCACGCATGTTGACCAGCTGGGCCTGGATCGTGGCCACCCCACCGCGCCCCGCCACCTTGATGGGCACGGGCATGGGAGGACGGTACCCGGCCTCGGCCATGCCCCGAACCTGGGCAATGGCGACGTGCAGCACCTCGTCCTTGTGCATGACGATCACGTCGTCGGGCAGCAGATACCCCATCTCGCGCGCCTCGACCGCTGACCTGGAGACGGCCGCCATCGCCGGCTGCATGTACAGCGTCTTGAGAAAAGCCATGACGTCGACGTTGGCCCCCGCCGATGCCGCCAGCTCGCTGGCGCGACGCGCCAGATAGCACAGGCCACCGCCACCGGGGATCAGGCCCACGCCGAGCTCGACCAACCCCATGTAGGTTTCCAGCGCGGCGACGCGGCGCGCGGCATGCACAGCGAGTTCGCAGCCGCCGCCGAGCGCCAGGCCCCGGATCGCGGCGACCACTGGAACCTGTGCGTAACGCATGCGCAGCACCAGGTCCTGGAGGGCCTTTTCCACCGGCTCGATCGCCGCGGCTCCCCCTGCCATGAAGGCCGGAAGCATGGCCTGCAGGTCGGCGCCGGCGCTGAATGGCTCACCGGTCTGCCACACCACGAGGCCCGCGTAGTCGCGCTCGGCGCGCTCGATGGCGCGGCCGAGTTGCTCGACGATACTGCCGCCAATGGTGTGCATCTTGGTCTTGAAGCTGGCGATCAACACGTCCGGCGCCGTCGGTGCCGTCCACAGCCGGATCGACGCGTCCTCGAATACGGTCTGCCCGGCATTGGCGGGGTCCGGCGCCGCCTCGCCACGCACTGTCTGGCCGAAGAGCTGGCGGTCCATCACCGGCAGCACATGGCGCGGCTTGTAGGCGCCGGCAGCTGCCGACCATGAACCTTGCGGTGTGTGCACGGCGTCGACCGCGGCCACCCAGGCCGGCAGCGGGGCCGCGCACAAAGCCCGACCCGCGGCGATGTCCTCGCTGATCCAGTCGGCGATCTGGCGCCAGCCAGCGGCCTGCCAGGTCTCGAACGGACCCTCATTCCAGCCGAAACCCCAGCGGATCGCGAAATCCACGTCGCGTGCGTTGTCGGCAATCTCGCCCAGATGCAAGGCTATGTAGTGCCAGACATCGCGGAAGACAGCCCACAGGAACTGCGCCTGCGGGTTGCTTGATTCGCGCAGCAGCTTGAAGCGCTCCGCGGGCGGCTTCTTCAGCATGCGCGCGACGATTTCATCAGCCTTGCCGCCGCCGGTGACGTAGGTTCCGGTGGCGGCGTCGAAACGCTGGATGTCCCGGCCAACCTTTTTGAAGAACCCCGCACCCGACTTTTGCCCCAGCTGGCCTTTGGCCACCAGGGTCGCGAGCATCGGGGGCGTGGCATAGAGCGCAGCGAACGGATCCTTGTCGGCCGGCAAGGTGTCACGCATGGTGCCGATGACGTGCGCCATGGTGTCAAGCCCCACCACATCCGCGGTGCGGAACGTGGCGCTCTTTGCCCGGCCCAGTTTGGCCCCGGTCAGGTCATCGACCACATCCTGGTGCAGACCGAACTTCTCGGCTTCGTGCATGACGGCCAGAACCGAAAACACGCCCACCCGATTCGCGACGAAATTCGGTGTATCCAATGCCCGCACCACACTCTTGCCCAGCGCAGTGGTGAGGAAGGTCTCGAGCTGGTCAATCACGTCGGGCCGGGTCGATGCCGTCGGAATCAGTTCCGCCAGCGGCATGTAGCGCGGCGGGTTGAAGAAATGCACGCCGCAAAAGCGCGCGCGCAGGTCGGGATCGAATCCTTCGCTGAGCTTGGTGATCGACAGGCCCGAGGTGTTGGTGGCGAACAGTGCGTGCGAGGCGAGATGCGGGGTGACGCGCTGGTAGAGAGCATGCTTCCAGTCCATGCGCTCGGCAATGGCCTCGATGACCAGGTCGCATTCGCGCAGCAGGGCAAGGTCATCGTCGTAATTGGCGATGCGGATCAAGTCGGCCTGTGCCGCCAGCCCCAGTGGAGCGGGACTGAGCTTCTTCAGGTTGGCGATGGCCTTGGCGACAACGCCATTCTTCGCGCCATCCTTCGCGGGCAGGTCGAACAGGATGACCGGAACGCGGGCGTTGATGCAGTGTGCGGCGATCTGGGCGCCCATGACGCCGGCGCCGAGCACGGCAACCTGGCGGATCGGGAATCGTTGACTCATAGGTCGTGGTCCTTCGAAAGATGGATGGGTTGTGACATGTGAAACCGCTGCGGCATGCGCGACCGCTGGCGCTCAGGCGAACACGGCCTCGGTATCCATGAGGTTCTTGACACCGCTGCGGGCAATACGGATCGCCGCGGCGGTTTCGGGGTACAGACGCGCGAAGTAGAAGCGCGCCGTCTGCAGCTTGGCGAGGTAGAACGTCTCCTTGGATCCGCCCTTGATGGCCTGCTGCGCCACCTTGGCCATGCGAGCGAAAGCGTACGAGAACACCAGGTGCCCGACGACGCGCAGGTAGGGCACGGCGGCCGCGCCGACCTCGTCGCGGTTTGCGAGTGCTTTCATCCCCAGTTCCATCGTGAGCTTCTGAACTTTTTCCGCCAGGTCGGCCAGCGGGTTGACAAACTCCTGCATCGCCTCGACCACACCCTCTTCCTCCACGAAGTCGCGGATGATGCGGCCCAAGACCTTGAGCCGCGCGCCGTTGTCCATCAGCACCTTGCGCCCGATCAGGTCGAGCGCCTGAATGGTGTTGGTGCCTTCATAGATCATGTTGATACGGGCGTCGCGCACATACTGCTCCATGCCCCACTCGCGGATGTAGCCATGCCCGCCGAAAACCTGCAGACATTCGTTCGCGGCGCTGAAACCATTGTCGGTAAGAAACGCCTTGACGACGGGGGTGAGCAAGGCCACCAGATCCTCGGCCTCCTTGCGGCGTTCGGTGTCCGGATGCTGCTCGGCCTCGTCCAGCATCAACGCAACCCAATAGGCGAGGAAGCGCCCCCCCTCGGCCCAGGCACGCGCAGTCAGCAGCATACGGCGCACATCGGGGTGCACGAGAATGGGATCGGCGGCCTGATCGGGCGCCTTCGGGCCCGAAAGCGCCCGCATTTGCTGGCGCTCGCGCGCATACGCCAGCGCGTTCTGGTAAGCCACCTCGGTCAGGCCGAGCGACTGCATGCCAACCCCCAGGCGGGCACCGTTCATCATCACGAACATCGCGGCCAACCCCTTGTTGGGCTCACCCACAAGCCATCCGGTCGCACCCTCCAGGCTCATCTGGCACGTGGCATTGCCGTGAATGCCCATCTTGTGTTCGATTCCGGCGCAATAGATGCCGTTGCGGGCGCCCACATCGCCGTTGGCGTCGGGAAGGAACTTCGGGCACACGAACAGCGAAATCCCCCGCGAACCCTCCGGCGCATCGGGCAGCTTGGCAAGCACCATGTGGACGATGTTCGCGGCAAGGTCGTGATCACCACTTGAGATGAAGATTTTCTGGCCCGTGAGCGCGTAGCTCCCATCGTTGTTCGGCGTTGCCCTGCTACGAATCAATCCGAGATCGGTTCCGCAATGCGATTCGGTGAGGCACATGGTGCCCGTCCACTCGCCCGACGCCAGGCGGGCGAGATACACATCCTTTTGCGCCTGGCTGCCATGCGCCTTCAGCAGTTCCACCGAGCCCTGGGTCAAGCCGGGGTACATGGTCCACGCCTGGTTCGCCGAATTCTCCAACTCGTGCACTGCGCTGGCAACCAGGTGCGGGAGCCCCTGTCCGCCATATTCTGGCGGCGCGGCCAGCAGCGGCCAACCGGCCTCGACATATTGCTCCCACGCCTGCTTGTAGCCCTTGGGGGTGGTGACGGTACGGTTGGCAGGGTCGTAATGGCAACCTTCCGCATCCGCGCTCAGGTTCAGCGGTTGCAGGACTTCGGCGCAGAATTTTCCAGCTTCCTCGCAGACCTGGTCGATCAAGTCGGCATCGATGTCGGCGTGGGGAGGCAACGCGCGCAGCCTGGGGACGACGTCCAGCACTTCATGCATGACAAACTGCATGTCTCGCAGTGGCGGGGTGTAGCGGGGCATGAGGAATCTCCTGGGTTGTCCGCGTCGCCGCGGGTTGGGAGCGGACCGCGCGGCGCGTCAATCGCAGGCGGTCATCGCGAGACTGTCGAGCAGGCGGGCGCCTTCGGGTGAGACCCACGCCCGCATCAGTCGCATGTAGGCGCGCTGTGCCACCGCAAGGCAGCCAGGGACCCGCAGCAGACGGGCATCGTGATGCAGCGCGAGAATGAGCCCATGCATTTCAAACACCAGTTGCTGCGCAGGCGTGTCAACGAGGAGATGACGCGCATCGATGGCCTGCTGCGCCGCGCGCTGCAGGGCCTCATGCCACGTCTGCACCATTTCGACCAGCGCGTCGCGCACCGGCCCCGGGCGGTCATCGAACTCGACGGCGCCTGAAATGTAGATGCAACCGGTCTCCACTTCGCGACTGACCTGCAGCAGCCAGCGGTCGAACAAGACATGCAGGCGGGGCAGGCCGCGCGTCTGCTCCAGGGCTGGATAGAACACCTCCTGCTCGAATAGGGCGTGATAGTGGCGGATCACCGAGATCTGCAATTCCTCACGCGACCCGAAGTGGGCGAAGACGCCCGACTTGCTCATGTCCATGCGGTCGGCCAGAACGCCGATGGACAGCCCCTCGAGCCCGATGCGTCCGGCCATTCGCAACGCACAATCGAGGATGGCATGCCGGGTCTGCTGCCCCTTGCCGAGATTCTCGGAAGCAGTTGAAGCGACGACCCGAAGCGGGGTGCCGAGCGAAGGAGGTTTGCGCGCCATGTGCGACCAGATTAAAACGAACGATCGTACTATTTATGAATCCGCGCGATTTGTCAACTACTGTTCGCGATCGTCAAAACGTTCAGCGCAACAAAGCGTGAAGAGCGGGATCGATGGTCGGCGACAGCGCGGGCGCCCCGGGCGAACGTGCGACGCGCAACACACCACCACAGACAAAGGTCAGCAGCCATTGGGCGCGTTGCCCGGGTTCGAAGCCGGCGCCCGTGTGCCCCTGCTCCACCGCCAGGCGCAGGCATTGGCGCAACGTCGATTCGATCCGGGCGAAAAACTGGTCCACGCGCTGCCGCAACCTTGCGTGTTCCCCCACTAACGCGTCACCCGCCATGACCCGGCACAAACCTGGATTGTGCTCGGCGAAGGCGAGCAGTGACTGCACGATACGTATCGCCTGCGTCAGGCCGGATGGCTCCCGCGCGGCGATCTGATTGACAAGGCCGTACACGCTGTGTTCGATGAAGTCGATCAGCCCCTCGAACATTTGCGCCTTGCTCGCGAAATGACGGTACAACGCCGCCTCCGATACCTGCAGGCGCTGCGCCAAGGCCGCCGTCGTCACACGCTCGGCACCAACCTCCTGGAGCATGCCCGCCAGGCATTGGAGGATCTGCAGCCGCCGCTCGCCCGGTCGCGCACGACGACGCGTCGCGACTGCAGGGGCGACTGGACCGGTCAGCGACGAATTGGCGGGCGCAAGTTCCATAGGGAGCGGATTTTCGCATGCACGTAACGCGGACGGCCATGCATGTCGGCGCGTGCGGGCGGCCGGGCCTGCGCCGCGCGCAGGCTGTACCGGGTGTACCAGGTGCCGCGCATGCCGATGCTCCGCGCCGCGCGCAAGTGCATCAAGGTATCTTCCACCAGCACGCAGTTGGCAGGGCGAAGACCATGCCGGCGCAACACATGGCGCAGCATGCGTGCGTCAGGCTTGGGGCGGAGATGCCCGAATTGCCGCATGTCCTCGATGCTGATCACCGATTCAAAGTAACGCAGCAAACCACATTGTCGAAGCACGCGCAGCGCGTATGCCCGGGGAGCGTTGGTCAGGACGAGCTTGCGCCCGGCAAGCCGGCGCAGCGCGGCAAGCTCGGCGGCATCGGCGCGCAGCATACGGTGCAGGTCCGGAAACCGATGCGTTTCAGCCAGGAAGTGCTCGGCGCGCACGCCATGCTCACGCATCAACCCCAGCAGCGTCGCCCCGTACCGCCGCCAGAAACACAACCGCAGGCGATCCGCCTCGGCCGCATCCACCAGCAGCGTGCGCGCAATATAGCTCCGCATCTCCAGGTTCATAGCGGGGAACACCCGCCATGACGCATCATGGAGCGTGTCATCCATGTCGAAGATCCACACCGGAGGGCCTGGGAACGTCATAGCGCGAACTGTACGCCCTCTGCCCTGACGCGCGGCAGCGGCCGGGGGTCACCCACGAAGCAGACGGTCGCGCGCGCGCAAGCCGGGAAACCAGCGCATCCACAATCCGACCACCAGCAGCGTGCCGATGCCCCCGAGCGCCACGGCTGGCACCGTCCCGAGCCAGGCCGCGGTCACGCCTGACTCGAATTCACCGAGCTGATTCGACGCGCCGATGAACAGCGAATTCACCGCGCTCACCCTCCCACGCAAGGCGTCGGGGGTTTCGAGCTGCACCAGGGTGCCACGAATCACCACGCTGACACTGTCGGCCGCGCCCAGAACCATCAAGGTTGCCAGAGAAAGCATCAACGATGTCGATACGGCGAAGACCACGGTCGCCGCTCCGAACACGGCAACGCACCCGAACATCATCGCGCCAGCGCGACGCTCGATCGGGTGGTGCCCCAGCCAGACGGCCACTGCCAGCGCGCCGACCGCCGGCGCAGCCCGGAGCAGCCCAAGACCCCAGGGGCCGGTGTGGAGAATGTCGCGTGCGAACACAGGCAGCAAGGCCGTGGCGCCTCCCAGGAGCACCGCGAACAGATCCAGGGAAATGGCACCGAGAAGATCGCGCTCGCCCCGAATGTAGCGAATGCCCTCGAGCATCGATGCCAGGCTCGGACGCGCTACCTGGCGCGTGACGGCGGGCACTGCCACCCCGAGCAGCAACACCAGCCCGACGATGTCGAGCAAGGCATTCAAGGCATAGGCCGCGCCGGCACCGAACGCATAGACCAGGCCACCCAACGCCGGACCGACAATGATGGCTGCCTGCGTCGCCGAGGCGGACAGGCCGATCGCATGGGCCTGTTGCTCCTTTGGAACGAGCGCTGGCAGCAGCGCCTGCATGGCTGGCATGTCGAAGGCCCTGCACGCCCCAAGCAACACAGCGACCGCAAAAATCAACGCGCGACTGGGTGCCAGTCCCCACCCCATGCTGGCTGCGCCCAGGAGCGCCGCTGCGAACGCCTGCAGGGCCATGCTGACGGCGGCGATGCTGCGACGATCGAGGTGATCGGCCGCGGCCCCGGCGACCAGCACCAGGGCAATGCGGGGCAGGAATTGCAACAACCCCACAAGTCCGAGGTCGAACACACGCCCGCTGAGGGCGTAGATCTGCCATCCGATGGCGACACTGACGATCTGAAAGCCAGCGGTGAGCATGACCCGCGCCAGCCAGAAATGACGGAAGTCGCGCTGCAGGCGCAGCGGCTTGGGAATGTTGAGCATGGAGGTCAGCGCCAAACCTTCATTATCTTGCCGTCGCCGCCGCGCGACCATCGCGTTCCTCCATATCCGGACGCCGCTCCTACTTGTAAGCTGCTCGCAAGGTTCAAGAGTCGTGCAACGCCCCGCGTCCACTGGCGCGTGAATCGAGGCCGTCGCCGAAACGCCGCGCATCCAACCAACGCCGGGACATCACGTGACTGACAGGGAACCCGCAACGCAAGCCCCCGCATTCGCTCCGCGCGCTGCCGCTCGCGTCGAGGCTCTGGATGCACAACTACGCGAGGCGCAGGCCGGGCTCGAAAGCTTTGCCTGCGGCTTGGTCGACGCGTTCAACCCGCATCTCGGAGGCCACGGGCGCCGCGTCGCCGCACTGGTCGACGCCTTCGCCGCATTCCGGCAGCTCCCGGACGCGGGGCGCGAAGCAACCCGCAACGCCGCGCTTTATCACGACCTCGGCCTGCTTGGCGCCAGGCACCGCGCCTCGTCGCTCCCCTCGGCCGCCCGCAGCGAAACGGATCGTACGCTGATCCTGCTCCACCCGGATGCGGGGGCAGCGCAGCTGCGCAACCTGCATTGGCTCGCGCCCGCGGCGCCGTTGGTCGCCGCCCACCACGAGCGCTGGGACGGCGGCGGCTACCCCCGCAAGCTTCGGGGCGAACAAATACCCATCGGTGCGCGCATTCTCGCCGTGTGCGACGCCTACGACGAAATGCTGAACAAGCCAGCTGACGCGCGCGTGCAATCGAGCGAGACCGACGTATTGACACACCTGCGCCAAGAGCGGGGGCGCCAGTTCGACCCCCGCGTGGTCGACCTCTTTTTCCGCATGCTGGACAACCGCCCGCCGCCCCGCGTCGGGACTTTCCATCCAGCGGAAGTCGCCATCACCGTGCGTCAACTCCGTCCCGGCCAACGGCTCGCACGCAACATCGTGAACGCCGTCGGGCTGACCATGCTGGCTAAAGGAGCGATCGTGCAGGACACGCATGTCTTGCGACTGCAGCGCCTGCGCGACACCCGCGCGGTCGTGGAACCGATTTACATCGAACCCTGAAAGGACTCAATGCGACCGGATCATGGTGCCAAACGCCTGCTCAGTCAAAATTTCCAACAGCATGGCATGCGGGATGCGCCCGTCGATGATGTGCACCGAGTTGACACCGGAGCGCGCCGCATCGAGGGCCGATGAGATCTTTGGCAACATCCCACCGGAGATGCTGCCATCGGCAAACATTTCATCAATTTCGCGCGCGCTCAGATCAGTGAGCAATTCACCCGCCTTGTTCAACACGCCTGGTGTGTTGGTCAGCAAAACGAGCTTTTCAGCCTTGAGCACCTCGGCAAGCTTGCCCGCCACCACATCCGCGTTGATGTTGTAGTTCTCGTTGTCCGCGCCAAAACCCAAGGGCGAGATCACCGGGATGAATTGGTCATCCTGCAGCGCCTTGACCACGCTGGGATCAATGGCCACGATTTCTCCAACCTGCCCGACGTCGTGCTCGAGCTCGGGGTTTTCGCGATCGCGCATGCGCAGCTTGCGCGCTCGGATCATGCCGCCATCGCGCCCCGTCAACCCGACCGCCTTGCCGCCGGCGACGTTGATCAGACCGACGATATCCTGCTGGACCTGGCCTGCCAGCACCCACTCGACAACTTCCATGGTTTCGTCGTCGGTGACACGCATGCCCTGGATGAAAGTGCCTTTTTTCCCGATTTTTGCCAAGGCCTCGTCGATCTGCGGCCCACCGCCGTGGACGACGACCGGATTCATCCCCACGAGCTTGAGCAGGACGATGTCCTCCGCGAAATCCTGCTGCAGATCCGGATCGGTCATGGCGTTGCCGCCGTACTTGATGACCAGGGTCTTGCCGTGGAACTTGCGGATGTAGGGAAGCGCCTGCGCCAGGATCTCGGCCTTGTCCCGTGGCGAAATATGCGTCAGGGCGGGGATGTCAGGGGTGTCTTGCATCGGAATGGAGCGCAGGTCGAAGGATGGTGCGAAGCACAAACCCACTGATTCTATGAATAACCATGCCGTTTGGGTCAGAATGCAGCAATGCCGGTGATCGCCCTGCCGAGGATGAGCGCATGGATGTCGTGGGTTCCCTCGTAGGTATTGACGACTTCGAGGTTCACAAGGTGTCGCGCAATCCCGTATTCATCGGATATGCCGTTACCGCCGAGCATGTCTCGCGCATTGCGTGCGATGTCCAGCGCCTTGCCACAGCTGTTGCGCTTCATGATCGAGGTCATTTCGGGCCGCGCTTGGCCAGCCTCCTTGAGGCGTCCAAGGCGCAGACATCCCTGCAGCGCAAGCGCAATGTCGCTCATCATGTCGGCGAGCTTGCGCTGGACGAGTTGATTCGCCGCGAGCGGCCGACCGAATTGCGTACGCCCCATCACGTAGTCCCGCGCGCGGGCGTAACAGTCTTCCGCCGCCCCCAAGGCGCCCCAGGCAATACCAAAACGTGCGCTATCGAGGCAAGTGAAAGGCCCTTTGAGACCGCGCACATCCGCAAACGCATGATCCGCTGGACAGAACACCGCATCCAGCATGACGCGCCCGGTGATTGACGTCCGCAGGCCGACCTTCCCATGAATGGGCGCTGTGGACAACCCCTTGGCACCCTTCCCGACGACAAAGCCTCGAATGTCTCCCGCGTCATCCTTGGCCCAGACAACGAATACATCCGCGATCGGGGCGTTGGAAATCCAGGTTTTCTCCCCCGTGATCTCCCAGCCACCAGGCACCTCGCGAGCGCGCGAGCGCATACTTCCGGGATCCGAGCCATGGTCGGGTTCGGTCAGGCAGAAACAGCCGATACGCTCGCCCCGCGCCAGCAGGGGAAGCCAGGTCTGGCGGACGATGTCGCTGCCGAAAACGTGCATGGGCAGCATCACCAACGAGCTTTGGACGCTCATCATGGATCGGAACCCGGAGTCGACACGCTCGATCTCACGCGCGATCAGCCCATAGGCAACCGCGCCGAGGCCGGCGCCACCGAATTTGGCAGGAATCGTGGGCCCGAGGAAGCCCATGGCACCCAATTCCCGGAACAGACCGGGGTCGGTCACCTCGTCGCGAAATGCCTGCAGCACACGTGGCCGCAGGCTCTCGCGGCACCACAGGTTCGCTGCATCGCGCACCGCGCGCTCGTCGGCATCGAGTTGACCGTCGAGCACGAGCGGGTCAAGCGGATCGAATGGTGCATGCATCGGAGGTGCTCCAAGGTGTAAGAGGCGCGAAAGCGGCGACCGCCGTGCGCATCAGCGCAACGATAACGCAATGCCTGCCTCCACCACGACTGCCGCAACTGGCGTGTGGCTCACGGTGCCGACCATGAGTTACGAATTATTTCAAATAACTTGCGCTGTAACACGGATTTTGCGCGTCAAAATCCCGATACTTCTGGGCATACGCAAGCAGCGACAAGCCATGTATGGTCATGGCTGCACGGAGAGGCGAACCATGCCGGCACTCGATCACACGCAACGCGGGAGACCTGAACCCAGCGAGCACACAGCCGCGCTCAAACGCTTCGATGCTCTGGCCATCGGACTCCAGCGCAAGGCCGATGGCGATGATGAAGGTGCCTTCGAGTGGCTCACGCGCGCAGCCGCCGATGGCTACGCCGTCGCCCAATACCATCTCGGCTGCATGACCCGCAGAGGCCGTGGCGTGTTGAGGGACGCCCGGGAAGCGGCCAACTGGTTCATGAAAGCCGCGCTGGGCGGGTACCCGCGCGCGCAAGCAGCGCTGGGGATCATGTACAAGAATGGCGAGGGAGTCCCCCAGGACGACGCCATCGCCGCGCGCTGGCTCGGCGATGCCGCCGCGCACGATGTCGTCTGCGCGCAATATCACCTCGGCTTGCTGCTTCTGGAAGGTCGCGGCGTTGCCCAGGACGACACCGAAGCATTCCGGTGGCTGCTGCGCGCGGCCGAGCGGAATCACTGCGCCTCGCAGTACTACGTTGGCCTGATGTTCCGGGCTGGATGTGGAACAGCGGCGGATCTCGCGCAGGCACAGGCGTGGCTGCGCAGCGCCGCCAACCAGGGTTGCGCTCCTGCGCAACAGGCCATGGCCGAACTTTACAAGCGCGGCACTGGCGTGTCGCGCCGAGACGACGGGTCGGCTGAATGGCTCCGCAGGACGGTGGCTCGCAGCATGGTGCAAATCGACGCCCATTCCATCGCTGACGAGGATGATATTGATCCGATCGAGTCAGGCTGTTGAAATCGATGGGGAGAAAGCTGAAGGAGGACTGCCATGCCGATGATGCCGGCGCGCTTTTTTCTCCAGGCTGCCGCGGCCAGGCTTCAGGCGCTTCCGCTTCCCTGTGCGCTGCAACTTCCCGACGGCCAGCGCATTGGCGCCGAACGCCCGAGGCTGGCCTTGATCACCCGCGACCTGCGGACCCTGGCCCATTTGGCCCAAGGCGCCATCGGCAGGTTGGCGGAAGACTACGTCGAAGGTCGCCTGGAGATCGAGGGTCGACTTCGCGACCTCATGGTGGCTGCCCCGGCATTGCTGGCGCGTGATCCGACGTCGCAACCAGGCGGGGTGCTGCGGCGCGCCATGCGCGGCGCGTGGGAGCGCACACATCACAGCCGCCGACGCGACGCGGCGCAGATTCGACACCACTACGACGTTGGCGACGCTTTCTACGCCATCTGGCTCGATCCCCGCCGCGTCTATTCGTGCGCCTACTTTGCGTCGCCGTCGATGTCTTTGGCGCAGGCGCAAGAGGCCAAGCTTGAACTCATCTGCCGCAAGCTGCAGCTGACGCCGGGTGAACGCTTTCTCGACATCGGCGCCGGCTGGGGCGCTTTGATCCTGTGGGCCGCCGAGCATCACGGGGTGGAGGCCACGGGCATCACACTGTCCATGAACCAGCATCGCCACGTCACCGAGCAGATCGCCCGCAGGGGGCTTACCGGTCGGGTACGCATCCTGCTCCAGGACTATCGCGACGTCGACGCGTCCGAACCCTTCGACAAAATCGCATCCGTGGGCATGTGCGAGCACGTCGGTCGCACGAATCTGGGCGCCTACTTCCAGAAAATCCGCAGCCTCTTGCGTCCCGGAGGACTGCTGCTCAACCACGCCATAGCCGCAGGCGGCACGGACAACATCGATCTGGCCGGAGGTATCGGCGATTTCATCGAACGCTACATTTTCCCCGGCGGTCAACTTGTGCACATCAGCCACCTCGTCGACAAGCTTTCGCGCAGCGGCCTGGAGCTGCTGGACGTCGAGTCCTGGCGACCCCATTACGCCCGGACCTTGTGGCATTGGGCGGACGCACTCGAGAGCAATCTCGAGCGCGCGCGTGCCGCGCTGGGTGCGCGCGCGGATCCCGTGCTGCGAGCCTACCGCCTGTACCTCGCAGGGTCCGCGATGGGGTTTGAGCAAGGATGGATGTCCATCTTCCAGGTCCTCGCGTCGACGCCGGGCAGCACATCCGCGTACCCGTACAACCGTGCCTACATGTATCGCTAAACTTGTGCGACACGACGTCCCACCGCATCGACCGCTACTATCGCACTGTCAGATAGAGATTTTCGCTAGCTGAAATCGTTAACGCCACTGCCTGGATGAATATGGCCGCGGGTCTTGGCGTTGCATTCCCGGTTGCAAACACTGCCGCGTCCCGCCCGAAGGGCATCGAGGTCGAGGCTGAACGATCATCCCGCCGGGGCAAGCCCGCGGCGGAACCCGACGAGGAGAATGGCATGCGCAAATTCATCGCAATTCTGTCCTTGCTGGCCGCGTCCGGCATCGCCTGCGCGCAAGCGGACACCGGCCCGGCACATCTGTGCGGCGGCATCGGCAAGGAAGGACGATCCGAGATGCTGACCCACCGGAAGGATTTTGACCTCGGATTCTGGTTGACCGAAGGGAAGACCGACCGCTATCTGGCCGCCGTCCCCATCACCATCGAGCACGACGGCACCACGGTGGCGTCGTTCCTGTCGGACGGACCCGTGTGCTACGTCAAGCTCCCAGCTGGGACTTACACCGTGATTGGCACCCGCAAGGGTGAAACGCGCAAGGCCGAGATCAAGACCGGATCGTTCGGGACATACCTGCGCTGGTAAGCCGCATCCACGCGCAGGCTGTGCGGGCTTCATCACCCGCCACCCTGCGCACGATGCGTATCAACCGAGTCGACCCGCGCGAAAATCGGCGACCGCTTGATAGATCTCCTGCTGCGTGTTCATCACGAACGGGCCATATTGGGTAATGGGCTCACCCAACGGCTTCCCGGCAATGAGGAGAAATCGCGCCGCGTCGTGAGCCTGCACGCGCACCCCATCGCAGTGGGGATCTGTGGCAAGCACCGCCATGCATCCGGCGTCGATTTCCTGCCCTTCGACCGTGACCGTGCCGCGATAGACATACAGGAATGCGTTGTTTTCCGGCGTCAGTGGCTGCTCGAGAACACCACCTCCCGCCGGAATGTTCACGTCGAGGTACACCACGTCGGTGGCGTCGCGCGTCACCGCTCCCTGCACCCCATGGCTGGCACCAGCGATCACGGTGATGTCGACCCCGCCGGGAGCAAGCACGTGCGCGAGCTCCGCGGCGCTGAAGTCGCGGTACCAGGGCGCGCACAGCTTGTCGCGCGCGGGCAGATTCACCCAGAGCTGGAACCCTTCCATCACCCCGGATTCCTGCTCTGGAATTTCGGAATGCACCAGGCCACGGCCTGCGGTCATCCATTGCACGCCGCCGCTGTCAAGAAGGCCTTCATGGCCGGCGCTGTCGCGATGGCGCATGCGCCCGGCGATCATGTACGTCACGGTCTCGAAACCTCGATGCGGATGATCGGGGAAACCAGCGATGTAATCGTCCGGGTTATCGCTGCCGAATGCATCGAGCATCAGGAACGGATCGAGGCGACGCTGCAGGTCCTGGGTCAGCACGCGGGTCAGGCGCACACCCGCGCCATCCGAGGTCGCGCGTCCCGTCACGCGTCGCTCCACGGATCGGGACGCAGCGACGTGGGTCGGCACGGAATCCATGATCACGCTCCCAGGGCGACGTCGAGATCGGCGGCAGCCTGCTCAAGCGCCTGCGCGGCGGCTTCCGGGCCCATCGCGAAACCTTCCGCATAAATGCAATGCAGATCTGTCATCCCGAGGAAACCGAGGACCGTCCTGAGATACGGCACCTGGCTATCGGCCGGCGTATCGCGGTAGCGACCGCCACGTGCGAGCGCCAGAAAGACGCGGCGCCCCCCGAGCAAGCCTTCGGGGCCCGACGCGGTATAGCGAAAGGTCACCCCGGCGCGGGCAATGGCGTCAATCCAGTTTTTCAACTGCACCGGAACACCGAAGTTGTACATCGGCACCCCGAGCACCAACGTGTCGTGCGCTTGCACTTCACGGATCAAGGCGTCGTCGAGCGCGACCCGCGCGGCCTGCTCGGGGCTGCGCTGCTCGGGCGGTGTGAACAATGCGCCCAGCGCCGCCTCATCCAGGTTGGGATGAGGCGTGCGCCCAAGATCCCGAACTGTCAAGGTGGCATTTGGATTGGCGGCACGCAGTCGCTCCACCACGGCATTGGCAATGCGGGTGGAATTCGCAGCATCACCGCGCGCGCTGGCATTGATTTGCAGAATTTTCATGGATATCTCCCGAGGTGGAATGGATATTCACACTGTATACGTTCCAAAATATTTGATAAAGATCTACAAATTGATATCATTCATCCATCCATGGAACAATCGAAACCACTTGCGTACACCGATCCGAACGATTTGTTGATCTTCGCCCGTGTCGCCGACCTGGGGAGCCTGAGCAGTGCGGCGCGCAGCCTGGGGCTGCCGAAATCGACGGTATCGCGCCGGCTGGCCGCGTTGGAACAGCGCATGGGAGAGCGTGCGCTGCAGCGCACCACCCGGCGGCAAAGTCTGACCGAATTCGGCACGCAACTCCTCGAACACGCGCGTCAGATCGCCGCCGAAGTCGATGCGGCCGACGCCCTCGGTGCCCACCGCCAAGCCGTGCCGGGCGGTCGGCTGCGGGTCTCCATGCCCAGCGATCTCGCCAACCTTCTGCTTGCCGACATGCTGGCCGCTTTCGTGGGGATGCATCCGCGCATCCAGCTCGAACTCGATCTTTCGCCACGACGCGTCGACCTGCTTGGTGAAGGCTTCGACCTTGCGGTTCGCATGGGCACGCTGCCCGATGATGCCTACCTGGCTGCGCGCCGCCTGGCGTCGTTTTCAAATAACCTGTACGCGGCGCCAGCGTATCTCGCCGAGCGCGGTGATCCGCGTTGTCCCGACGACCTCGTGCACCACGAATGCGTGCGGCTGCTGGGAAGCGATCGCGAGCCGGCCACATGGACCCTGCTTCACGGCGACGCGCGCTGGGTCGGACTACCACCCGGGAGAACAAGCGCCAATTCGCCGGAACTGCTGCTGCGTCTCGCACGCGCGGGGGTGGGGATCGCCGCGCTGCCTGACTACTTCGCTCGACCCGCTGTCAAAACGGGCGCACTGCGCAAGGTCCTTCCCACGTGGAACCTGCCGGCGCACGTCGCCTGGGCGGTATTCCCGGGCCGTCGCCTGCTGCCCGCGCGAACCCGGTTGTTCATCGACATGCTGCAGGGTGCGCTCGCGGCATTGCGTACGACGCCCTGAGCATGGTGTGCGCCTGTTCCGGGTCCCGAACCGGCGGTGGCGTGATGCATTGCATCAGCGCGGCGCAGAAACACTGTCAAAATCGGAGTCATCGTGACGCTCTGGCAGCTGTTCATGCGCTTCACCCGACGTCCGATTGACCATGCGACCCCGTCGCACCGCGGGGCGAGCAGCCAGTTCGGTGGCCCAGCGCAACACGTGGCGATAGTCCTGGACCTGCAGAAACTCCGCCGCGCCGTAGAGCGCGCCGAGCACAAGCTGGCCATACCATGGCCAGATCGCCATGTCGGCAATGGTGTACGCATCGCCGGCGACGTACGGTGATTCGGCCAGCCGGCGATCGAGCACATCCAGCTGGCGCTTGACTTCCATCGTGTAGCGATCGATCGCGTATTCGATTTTCACAGGCGCGTAGGCATAAAAATGCCCGAAACCGCCCCCGAGATAGGGGGCGCTGCCCATTTGCCAGAACAGCCACGACAGGCATTCCGCCCGCGCAGCGGCCTCGGCGGGCACAAAGGCATCGAACTTCTCGGCAAGATAGAGCAGGATCGCACCCGATTCGAACACCCGGATCGGCTGCGTCCCGCTGTGGTCGACCAATGCAGGAATCTTCGAATTCGGATTGGCCGCAACGAAACCACTTCCAAACTGTTCTCCATCCTGGATACGAATCAACCAGGCGTCGTACTCGGCGCCGCGATGCCCCAGCGCGAGGAGCTCCTCGAGCAGCATCGTCACCTTCACGCCGTTGGGTGTCGCCAGCGAGTAGAGCTGCAAGGGATGCCTGCCGACCGGCAGTGCCTTGTCATGGGTGGCGCCGGCAACGGGACGATTGATGTTGGCGAAACGTCCGCCGTTGCCAGCGGTCCAGGTCCAGATCCGCGGCGGGGTGTAATGGGCTTCAGTCATCGTGACATGCTCCGAGGAAGACAAGAACACATTGTTCTATAAACAATGCGTTCCTGCCGGGGCTTCGACGTGCCTTGCCGCACCCGCACATCAACATTCCCGACTGACGTGGCTCCTTGAATTTCATGTCCCTGTCCGCAAATGCGCGGTGTGAAGGCGAACGGTGGCACGGCGCAATTGGTGTCCGTCCCGTCGCCAGGCCCACCGCGGGTGATCCCGCACCTTTCAGGAGTCTCCCATGACAGCAACCTTGATGCGAACCCCGACGAGTTGGCTCGCCGACATCGCGCGCGTCCAGCGCGAACTCGACCGGACCTTCAGCAGTTTCGGCTTGCCAGCGAGCATACGCGCCGCCAGCGGCCCGGCATTTCCAGCGATCAATATCGGCTCCACACCTGAGGCGGTGGATGTCTATGCCTTTGCCCCGGGGCTGGACGCATCGCGTCTCGAGGTCACCGTCGATCACAATCTGCTGACCATTGCCGGCGAACGCCCGCTCGCGCGTCCCGCGGCGCAAAGCGCCGTCTACGCCGACGAGCGGTTCGACGGCACCTTTCGCCGTGTCGTGAACCTTCCTGACGATGTCGATGCCACGCGCGTCGAGGCAGCGTACCGTGACGGCGTGCTTCACGTGCGCGTCGGCCGCCGTGTCGCCATGCAACCCCGCCGCATCACCGTCAACTGAACCACGCAGGAGGCAATCATGAGCAACGACATGACCCAAGCGACAAGCACGACCACTGGCCACAGCGCCAGGACCGACAACCCGACCAGGGTGCAGGTCCTGGCACCGGCGGTGGATATCGTCGAGGACGCGGATGGCATCACCGTGCATGCAGACATGCCGGGCGTGCCGAAAGACAATCTGCAGGTGCAGGTCAACGGCGACACCCTGACGCTTCGGGGCGAAATGAAGATCTCGCTGCCGCAAGGCACCGAGCCTTTCTACGCTGAACTCCGGCACGGTGCCTGGGAGCGCAGCTTCACGCTTTCGCGTGAGCTCGACAGCGGCAATATCCAGGCCGCGATGAAGGACGGCGTCCTCAGCCTTCGCATCCCCAAGGCCGAGCACGCGAAGCCGCGCAAGGTCGAGGTTCGCATCGGTTGATCGCGGTCTGCCGATCCCGGGGGCCTTGCCCCCGGTGATTCAGGATAAAAAAAGGGCGCCGAAGCGCCCCCAATTCACGATGAACGATTGACAGGAATGGCGACCTCAGATCGCGGTCCAGACATAGAGGAACAGCGAGTTGTTGCCACTGGCCCCAGACGTCGAGCCTTGGTACTTGTTGTAAGTGGTGTATTGCAACCCGATGCGGAGATTCTTCTCCGGATTCACCCAACTCTTCCCAAAGGGATTCCAGTCAAGTTCCCAGACAACCCCATTCGTATTCGGGCTCAGGGGCGCTCCGCTGGTCGGATCCGTTCCGTAAAGAGTGGCGTCACCGCTGCCGGTGACATTGAAGAACTGAGCCGTCGCGCCGTAGGTATTCTGATACCAGTATGCGGCGTTGATGTTCATGAAGTTCAACGTATCGCTGGCGTTGCTCACACTGCCACCCGCGACGTAGCCACTCGTGTAGCTCTGGTTCTCATGCATGTAGAGACCATTGATGGTTACCGAGGCCTGGCCACCGTCAATGAACTGGTAGGAACCATCAAGGCCGACATCCCGGTAGGCATTGTTCGCGCCCACGCCCAGCCCGTCGTCTACCTTGGTGTTCATGCCCACCAGGCCGACTTCGTAGTTGGATTCACCACTGTACCCCGAGTAATTGATGCGCCAGTAGGGGTTATAGCCCGACACCGCGTCGGCGCCTCCGCCCTTCAATTGCTGGTTCCACCAGTTCGAGATACCGTGGTAGAGCCCTGCTTCGACGTACCAATGATTGTCAATCAGGGTATACGCGGTCGTGCCGATCACCTGCTGACCCAGGCCCGCGATTTTCGGGCTTGCCGGTACCGCACCGATGATCGGATTGGTCATGAAACCAAACTGCCATGCCGGAACGGTGTTCCAGACGTCCGACACTGTCGGATTGTTGTTCACCGACACCCCGAAAATCCCCTGGGTCGATCCGAACTGGTAGTTGCGCGCGTAACGCACATCGGTATTGTCCCAGCCGAACGCGGTGTTGGCAGGACTCTTGGTCTGCGCATAGGTCACTTGACCGAGCACCCCGACATGATCGGTGACGCGACCTGCCAGGAAGACCGAAGCCTGCTGCAAGGCCACCAGGTTATCGTTGGCATGCATGCCGTTGAAGGCTGGCGTCTGGTCGGCGGTCGTATGCGTGAACGACGACACCAGCATGGCGGAAAGCGGAATGTGGTGCTTTTCCGATCCGCCTTGCAGCGTATAGCCGCCGAGCTTGAAGGCGCGACCGAATGGCGTCAGTTGGGGTCCGAAGCCGCCGACGTGGCAGGCCACGCAGTCCTGGCCTGTCTGTCGTGCGAATGCCGGAACGGCCTGCGCTGGAGTTGCGGCGAAGCCCGCCACGATCACGACGGCAAACGCCGTGACCCATTGCCGCATCCCGAGCGGCCGGTGATTCGAGATCTTGTCTGCCATGATTGATTCCCTTTGAAAGCCCTGCGGTACCGGGGCCATGTGCACAGACTACGGCCGACCCAAAACAGTCGCACTTGATCGACATCAATCAACACAAAACAACATGAGAATTGCGATCTGGCAAGGGCGGATGCTCGAGGCACATGTTGCCGCATCGCAACAATTCAGCTTTGGATCCGATGCCGGGAATCAACCTCGATGTGCTCCAGAAAAACAGAACTCATGTAACTTCTGAATTACACAACGAAATATTTCGCAATATACCGTCGACAACCGCACGAACATGGGATTTCAGGGCGGCGGTGTCGGCAGCCAAACGCTCCGCGGGCGGTCGAGTCCAATTCCCTGGTAGCACGCGTTTCGTACCTTCCGGGAGTCCGCCGATGATGAACCAACGTTTGACCCTGTACATCGCTGCCGGCATGGTGCTCGGCCTCGCCGCCGGCGCACTGGGCCACCTCTGGGCAGCCGACCCGCAGGCAGCGCAGGCCCTCGCCGGTCGCTTCGCGATTCTCACCGAGATTTTTTTGCGACTGATCAAGATGATCATCGCGCCCCTGGTGTTTTCGATCCTCGTCTCCGGTCTTGCCGGCATGCATGGACATCGCGAGATCGGCCGTATCGGCCTGCGGTCGATCGCATGGTTCATCGGCGCGTCCGTGGTTTCCCTCACACTGGGTCTGGTTCTGGCCAACATCCTGCAACCGGGGGCGGGGATGCACCTCCATGCCGGCAAGGATGCCGTCGATCCGGGCATCCAGGCCGCCGGCCTCAACCTGCGCGACGTCATTGTCAAGGCGTTTCCCACCAGTCTGCTCGATGCCATGTCGCGCAACGACATGATCGAAATCGTCGTCTTCTCGCTGTTTTTCGGTCTGGCGCTCAACGCATGCAAAGGCCAGCGTACGGTGGACACCGTCATCGCGGTGATCGACGGTCTGGTTCCGGTGATGCTCAGGCTCACGAATACCGTGATGTTGTTCGCGCCCATCGGCGTCTTCGGCGCTCTGGCGGCGACAGTCACCGTCAATGGACTCGGGGTTGTGCTCACCTATGGTCGCCTGATCGGCGCGTTCTATCTCGGACTCGCAATCCTGTGGGCCATCATGCTCATCGCCGGTGGTGCGGTACTCGGTCGGCGTGTCCTTGCGTTGCTCAGGGCGATTCGCGAACCTGCGCTCATTGCGTTTTCCACGGCTTCCAGCGAGGCCGCATTCCCTCGGTTGACAGAAAAGCTCGAGACGTTTGGGGTCGACAACAAGGTTGTCGGGCTCACATTGCCCTTGGGTTATGCATTCAACCTTGACGGCTCGATGATGTATGTGAGCTTCGCGTCGATTTTCATCGCCCAGGCCTACGGCATCGAAATGTCGGTCTGGCAACAGGTCGCCATGCTTCTTGTCCTCATGATCAGCAGCAAGGGCATCGCAGGGGTACCGAGAGGCGCCGTGGTCGTGATCGCCGCGATCGCACCGATGTTCGGACTTCCGATCGAGGGCGTTGCACTCATTCTCGCCGTGGACCAGATCCTCGACATGGGTCGCACGGTTACGAACGTCCTGGGAAACAGCATCGCCACCGCTGCGGTCGCGCGCTGGGAAACATCCGACGCGACTGCGGGTTATAGTTGAACGTGCATATCCGGCCTGCCGCGTGTTCACCGTTGCCGACACGATCCGTCCCCCAGCCACGCAAGTGGCGACCTTCTCAACGTCACATCGGATTCAGGATGCTCCAATCGACCAAACCAAGCGCGCTGACAGCCCGAACAATCCACCGATGGGGTATCCGCCTGGCTGCATGCGCGTGTGCCGTTGCGACCACGCTGGCCACGGCGATCCCGGCCGCCGCGCAAGCACCAGAGTCGTCGGACGCGGTGCCGCAGTTTCCCGGTGTTCGCCCCGCGCCCGATCCCGGCAATCTCAACTATGGCGGATGGTTCAAGACGCATCAGCCCGTGAAAATCGTGTTCGGGGTCGGCTCCCCCGGCATGTCGGGGCTCAAGGAGTCACTCCATAATGCGGCTTTGAGCATCCAGTATCTGCGCCTGAAGCACATCACCTACAAGATCGAATTCGTCCTCTACGGCAACGCCGTCAAGGCTGCCGATCCGCTCAACCAGGAGTATGCGAATCTGGGTGACCTGATGGAGTCACTGCATGAGGCCGGCGTCGAATTCGTCGTCTGCTACAACTCGATGCACGACGTCGGCATGCACCGTGGCGATGTGTATTCCTACATGTCGCTGGTGCCTGCCGGAGTCCTGGAGATCGTGCGACGTGAAAACGAAGGCTATGCGTACATCCGCAACTTTTGAGCTGCGCTCATTCCGGGTCGTCGTCTGGCTGCCGCAATGAAGCCGCCGACACATCGTAGGCATCTCTGACACGCTGCGCCAGCCAGGTGAGCAGCGCATCGGCAGCATTGTGACAAGCTTCGGAACCGTCGCCGGCTCGCGCCGTTTCCAGCCAGCGCAGCGGCGTGGAATCGTCCACTCCGTGACGTTGCAGAAAACGTGCGAAGGATCCCGCATCACGCGGCACCTGGGCAGCCAACCCATGAAGCGTGACCCAGGCATGCGCCAAGGCACCAGGCCATGTCGCCAGTTCTCGCGTATCCGCCAACGCGTCAACCGCGCGCTGCCTCCATTCCGGAAACACGTCCGTTGGCATGGGACGCGCCAAGGCAAAGCCCTGCGCAAACTTCGCGCCGAGAATCCGCGCCGCCTCGACAAAACCATCGTCTTCCAACCCCTCGACCACGGTGCTGGGCGCGAATTCTTCGCCGATGCGAAGCAAGGTCGCCAACAAACGCACCGTCTTGACCGGATCACGTGGTAATTCACGGATCAACCCCTGATCAATCTTGACGATATCGATGGGCAACGATGCAAGGCGGGTAAGGCTGCTGTAACCGGAGCCAAGATCATCGAGCGCGAGCCGCACACCCAGTGCGCTGATGGCGTGGATGGCTTCGTCGCTACGCGCATCCACGAGCTCACCAGACTCCAGGATTTCCAAGGTCAAGTGCGCGGGAGCAACCTCCGCCTCCCGCAGCGCGCTCTCGATCCACATCCGGCAGTCAGGATGGTTCAGCGTGGTCGGGGGAAGGTTGACGGCGATGTCGACCTGCAACGACTGCTCACGCCACGCCTGGACGCATGCCAGTGCCTGTTCAAGCGCTTGTCGAAACAGGGCATGGAGTTCCTGCTCGCCAAAGGCAGGAAGGAACTGCCCCGGGTTGAAGACCGTCCCATCGGGCGCCTGCAGCCGCGCCAGCGCCTCGACCCGGGAAACCGTTCCCGTGCGCAGATCGACGATCGGCTGCACCCACATGCGCAGTCCACCGCTGTACAGCAAAGCGCGAAAGGTTCGCAACAGATCAGGGGCGATCGCATGGTACGCCGCCGAGGTGGCGGCAAAGTCGGCGGTTATCCTGCTGTGCACGAGCTCGAGCCAGGACCGTGCCCAACTCGATGAAAACTGGTGGGGATAGGCGCCAAAAAGCATCAGCACGCTGTCGGCGTTACCAGCACTTCCAATCGGGATCGTTGCTGCACTGCGCCAACCAGCCGCCTGCGCAATGGCGTGCCAACGCGTCAGCCGCGGATCGAGCATGTACGCGTCGACAACGTGGACCTGGCGCGTGAACCATGCCAGCGACAGCGGCCCTGGTGTCATGTCGGGTGCCGGATTGAGATTCGGATAGAGGTCGCCGGCGCGCAAGGCGGCGCTGATGGCGTCGACGGCATGACCCGCTCCCAGCTCGTCGAGCATCCGGCCACGCGCATCCGGTCGAAACACGATGGCATGCACGATGCCGGGCAGCGCGCTGAGGGAGGTGAGCGCGGCGGGCAGGATGTCCACCCAGCGTGTGCTGTGGACCGCGGGCTTTTTCAGAATCTCGAAATACTGGGCGGTCGTCTCGTCGATGGCGTTGAGCTGGGTTTGCACGTCCAGACGCAAACGCGCGGTCGCGACGCGCAGAATGCGGTAGCGCTGTTGTGACGAAATCAGCGTGCTTTCCAGTTGCGCGCGCAGCAGTTCCTCGTACAGGGCGAACGCCTGCTCCATGCCCGCACCGGAAACACCGACGAGCGCGTGAACCCGCCCGAGCACCGAAGCCCTGGCGAGCAGGGCTTCGCGCGTCGTATCCGGGCTCAGCAGGTGCAACAGATGCTCGGCCTGTGCGCGCTTCAACGCAAGGAATTCGTCCTCGCGCAAACCATGTAAAGCGCGACCCAGTTCAGGATGCTGCCGTATGGCGTCGTAGAACGCGCCCGCGAAAGCCAGCGCGACGCTGTTGAGCAATGGGCGTCCAAGACCCTGTAACAGCGTGGTCGACTTGATCCCGAACATCTCGAAATCGTCCTCACCCGAATCGTCTTCAGCGGCGTCCGCCCCCAGTGCGCCGATCCGCCACCATTGGATGCGATCAGCTTTGCGCATCTTGCAGGCATACATCGCAGCGTCCGCCAGGCGCAGCAAGGTGTCCGGTTCGTCGGCATCCTCTGGGTAGCGCGCGAGCCCCATCGTCATGCCGACACGCGCAAGACGACCTTCGCCGAGGTCGAACGGCGCATCCACCGCAGTATGAAGGCGCTCCAAGGCGACCTTCAGCTCAACCATGCACTGTTCCGCCTCCAATCCCTCGAACACGACGACGAATTCGTCTCCGCCGACGCGCGCGAGAAAGTCGGCGTCGCGCATGGTCGCGCGCAGGGCCTGCGCCAGTCTCTGCAGCAGCACGTCGCCGACGGCATGGCCAAAGTGATCATTGACCGGCTTGAAATCGTCGAGGTCGAGCATGCCAACCGCCATGACCGCGCCCCGGCGCCTGGCACGCGACAATGCGCCGGGAAGATACTCATCGAGTGCGAAGCGGTTCGGAAGACCGGTCAGCGCATCGGTACGTGCACGCCGACTTTCAGCGTCTTGAAGCATTTGCAACGCCGACTTGCGATCAAGTTCGTCAAGGCCATGCCCGAGCAGGGCGGCCACCTGTTCACACGCCATGCGCGCCGTATCATCGAAAAAATGCGACTGACGGGTTGCGAACAGCAAGACTGCCCAGGTCACTCCGGCGCGTCGTACCGGCAAGGCAAACACCGAGTCCCAGTCCAGCTGGGCGAGCAGTTCCGCATCGCATGGCTCCAGGGGTGCCTCTCCGTGCCGTTCGCGCAATACGGGCTCTTGCGCGCGCCATGCCCGCGCAACCGCGCATCCGTCATCATCGAGCGCGAGGCGACCGGCGTCCAGCGCGTCGGCGCCCTCTCCCCGGTCACTGACAACGGCCAGGGGAGCGAAACGCCCTGCGTCGTCGGGGCGCGTCAGCCAGACAGCGGCAAAATCAGCACCATCAACCAGACTCTGGCACAGCCGCGCGATCATTCCCGCTTCACTGCCGCTTTGCAGCAGCGAGTCGGCGGCGGCCGCGAGTGCGCGGTACACCCCTTGGCTGCGCTGCAGGCGCATTGCCTGACGCGAACGTTCGGTCACGTCGATTTGCGTCCACAAGATCCGTGTCGCACCATCACCGAGATCGATGCGTACGCCGGATACATCGACCCGAATCGACGCCCCATCGAGCCGGCGGTAGGACACGTCCGGCACCGCACCGCGGCCGGTCTGCAGAATCTGGTCCGCGAGCGCGCGCACCCGCGTGAAGTCATCCAGGTTGCCATAAAACGCGGATAACTCACGCGCCTTGAGGTCCTCGATGGAACGCGCTCCCGCCATTTCCAGCAAACGCGCGTTCACATGCTCGAACGTACGTTCCGGATACCGCATGACATTGACGCCAACGTCCACATTCGACAGTAACGCCGCGTTCAGCAAGGACTGCTCACGCTCGCGTCGAATCACGTCCAGCCGATCCAGGCCGGTGGAAATATCAGCGGCGATTTCTGCGGCGACTTTCTGAAGCGCGGCGTCGAAGCCCTCAGCAAAAGTCAGATAGAGGTTGAATGTCGCCCAGATCGTTCCGCCTCGAAATAGCGGCATGCCAGCGGCAGCATGAATCCCGATCTTTGCCAACGCCTCGCTCCAAAGCGCGTGCGCGGGATCGCCCTGGACATCGTGGACGAAGACCGCGCGCTCCGAGCGCCAGACCTCCACTGCCGGCCCCTGCCCGAGCAATGCCGATGCATCGATGTCACCCTGCCAATCATGCAGATGAGCAACCGCCGTTCCTGCCTTGGCGAGAACGACGAAATGCCCCTTCGCGTCGGGTTTGCCGATCCACGCCAGCGCCACCCCCTGCAAGCCGACGATCAACTCGCAAAACCGCTGCAGCAACCCAGCCTCATCCTGGGCGTTGGTAATGATCTGGTTGATGGTCGAAAGCATGGTGGTGAGGCTCGACAGCCTCCCGAACTCGGTTTGAAACTGGGTGTGCTGGTGCACAATGGTTTTCGTCTGCTCGCGCGCGAGGATTTCGAGCCGAGCCGACTGCTCGGCAATTTGCTGCGTGGCCTTGCGGTGCGCCTGTTGCAGCGCCATTGCAAACAAAATCGCCCCGCCGACCGCGACCAGAAGAAACTGCAGCGCAACGATCGTCTCGATTTCGAACGCCGCCAACTCGCGCGGAATTCCGAGCACGGCGGATCCGACGAGCAGCATGAAAGTCATGGCCAACAGGCCGGTCGTCACCGTGACGTCGAGTGCAAACACCGACCAGATCAGTGGAAACATCGACAAGGCCAAGACCCCGCCACGCTGGACGCCGATCAACCCAGGGTCACAGACGGCGAAAGTCCACAAGCACAGCACGACGCCGAAGACTCCGGCTACTTGCGGCCATGTGCCGCGAAGACGTGCGAGCAGCGGATGCGCGCGCGGCATCAGCACCAGCTGGAACAAGGGCGTCATCGTCACCACGGCGCAGGTGTCCGCGACAGACCACGCGACGAAGGCGCCGATGGGGTCAACGTGCAAGCCACCGAAGAACGCGATACCGGCGATGCCGAGGGCTGCTGACAACATCGACTGTCCCAAGCCCATGGAAGCGATGAAAGCAAGCGCGCCGCGGGGATGCTCCCACCAGCTGTCAACTCTTCCGCCCAAGCGTTCCAGGACCATTCGTCCGAGCATGGGCGCCAGGGCATTGCCGATCGAAGCCACCAGCGCAGGACCAACCCCCAGCCTGGAACTGAGAATATTGCCGAGCAGGGACCCGATGAACAAGCCCGGAGCCCCGCCCCAGCCCGCACGCAACGCAACGATGGCTGCCAGCGCGGCCGGCGGCCAAAATGGAGATACGCCTGGAAATTCACGCGCAGACATCGCCGCGAGCAACAGATACGCGAATGCAATCGCCAAGTTGCGCGAACCTGCCAACAAGAATTCCTTCAGTCGTGGGTGATCGAGCGTCTGATGAGGCATGAGCAGCATTGCATACCCACGCTGCGCCTTGGCAACGCAGATGGAGCCTTCAAAGTTGAGCGATTGTCGCTGAACTGGACGTGCCGAGGCGAATCAGCCCGGATCGATGCGACGTGTCCGGCGCTCCGTGCCCACCTGGTTGGCGCAAAATGCCGTGATGTCCTTTGCCTCATTTCCGCGCCAATGCACGACCTCCGACATCCACTGAGCGCCCGTGCCGCGGCACTCATGACTGTGCTGTGCGTGATCTGGAGTTTGCAGCAGATTTCCCTGAAGGCTGCCGCGGTCGATGTCAGTCCGATGCTGATGATTGCGCTGCGCTCCGGTCTGGCGGCGCTCTGCGTCGCTTCACTCATGCGCACGCTCGGCCAGCCAGTTTCGCTCGCCAGTGGTCGCTGGCGCGCCGGCGTTGTCGTCGGTGCGTTGTTTGCGATCGAATATCTGCTGGTCGCAGAGGCCCTGCGACGGAGCTACGCATCACACGTGATCGTGTTTCTCTACACCGCGCCCATTTTTACCGCAATTGGCCTGCACGCGCGCCGGCCGGCCGAGCGCTTGAACGGTCTCCAGTGGCTCGGCGTCGCCATCGCCTTCGGCGGAATCGCACTCGCTTTTCTCGGACATGGCCAGCCGCCCACCGCGAACGCTCCGGACGTGCTCGCCGGAGATGCCCTTGCTCTGCTCGCCGGTGCGACCTGGGGCGCCACCACGGTCACGATCCGGCTTTCGAGCCTGTCGACAGCGGCGCCTGCGGAAACGCTGCTGTATCAACTGCTGGGCGCGTTCATGCTGCTGCTGCCAGCAGCATGGCTGAGCGGACAGTTTCGCTTCGTACCCACCCATGCGGCATGGTTCCATCTCGCATTCCAGGCCTTGATCGTTTCATTTGCCAGCTTTCTGGTCTGGTTCTGGCTCCTGCGTCATTACCTGGCATCACGCTTGAGCGTATTCTCGTTCCTGACGCCGATTTTTGGCGTTGTACTTGGCATCAAACTGCTGGGTGAACCGCTGCAACCCAGCTTTCTTGGCGGTAGCTTGCTGGTGCTGGCGGGAATCATCCTTGTCAGCGTCCATGGCTTGTTGCGGCGGCCGGCGACGCCTGCGCTTCGCGAACAGGCACCTCGCAGGGACGGAATCAATGAAAAGTCATGACGACCTGAGTCGTGAGCTGGCAAGGCTGCTGCAACAAGCGGAGCAGACGCGCAAGGCCGAGCGTGACGCCGCAATCGCCGACATCCTGACAAAGATGGCGGATTACGGTCTCACCGTCGAGGATCTTGCGCCCCGTTCTCCAGAGCCCGCGGGCACGGACGGCGCGAGCCGACCCAAGGACGGTCACCCTGACAACGACGAAACCTGAACCGGCCACGGCAGACAGCTGCGCCGGGTCAAGGTTCCAATCGCTGCAGGACAAATGCGCCAGGGCCTCGCGAAGGGGTTTTGCAACAACCGGGCGCTACCACTGGCCGGCAGCGCCTGCGTCAGAAGCGCACGAAACCGTCGCTGTCCTGCGGGTGTGGCTTGGCTGGCTGGTGCAACTGCCTCGGGTTTGGCTGGGGTTTCAGCGTTCCGGCGCCCGAAACTCCCCGCGTTCCTGTCGGTGCTTCGGGAGCGGATCGGGTCTTGAACTGTGAGACCAGCTCGAGCAGGCGCGCGGCCTGCTCGCTCAAGGTCTGCGCTGTCGCCGCAAGTTGTTCGGACGATGCCGCGTTTTGTTGCGTGACCCCACTGAGCTGGCTGATCGCCTGATTGATTTGAACCATTCCCGTGGCCTGCTCCTCGCTCGCCGCAGTAATCTCCTGCACGAGCTCCGAGGTCCGGGCAATCGAAGGCACGAGCTGCCGAAGCAGGTCGCCAGCACCCGCCGCCTGCTTGACGGAGCCCGCAGCAAGTTCCCCGATCTCCTTGGCGGCGACCTGAGCGCGTTCAGCCAATTTCCTGACTTCGGCGGCAACGACAGCGAACCCCTTGCCATGCTGCCCGGCCCGCGCGGCCTCGATCGCCGCGTTCAACGCCAGCATATTGGTCTGGTAAGCGATGTCGTCGATGATGGAGATCCGGTCGGCAATCGACTGCATGTCGGTGAGGGTACGCTGGACTGCACTGCCGCCGGTTTCAGCCTGCTTGGCTGATGTCTGCGCGATCGTATCCGTGTGACGGGCGTTCTGCGCGTTCTGCTGAATCGATGCGCTGGCCTGTTCAATCGTCGCCGAAGTCTCCTCGACCGACGATGCCTGCTCCGATGTCGCTTGCGACAGCGTCGCCGACGTCGACGACACCTGTCCAGCGGCATTGGCCAGGCCGTCGGCCGCAGCACGGACCTGCATGATGGCCTGCGCGAATCGATCGATCATCGATTGCGCTGAGCCCAGAATGCGACTGATTTCGTCATCTCCGTCCTGATTCAGCCGCACCGTCAAGTCGCCGGCCTCGATGCGTGCGAATGCGCCCAGACTGGTGCTGAGCAAGCGGCTGGTACGCCGGATCATCAACACTGACAGGCCCAGCAGCAGCATGGCAATGGCCGCAGCAAAAATAATGCCATCGACGCTATTGCGCCAGGCAGCAGCATCGATGTCATCGGTGTACGCACCGGTGACGAGTTCCCAGTGCCAAGGGGCGAAATCGGCGACATAGGCAACTTTTGGATAAAAGGCTGCGGTTGTTCCGCCACCCGTCTTGGGCTTCGGGAAGCGATACGAGACGAAACCACCCGTGCCATCTCTCCCCAGGCGCGCGCACGCGGTGAACAGGTTCATTTTGCCGTCGGTGCGAACCTCGGCCGCCCCATCTTCCTGGTAGGCAGTCGCCGTATCGAACTTTGCAATGTCGAGTCGCTTCCCATCCAGCGCGGGAAAATAGGGATGCATCAACATCGTCGGCACTGGGTAAGCGTCGGTATTGACAGTGAAATAACCGGATTTTCCATACCGGATCGCCTTGATCCCCGCCAATGCCTCGGCCTGTGCCGACTGCAGCGATGTCGCCCCCTGATCGACCCGGTCCACGGCGCGATGCAGCACGGCCATCGCCGTCTCCGTGGCGTTGCGCAACATGGTCTTGCGCTCGCTGAGAATCGAAGCCCGGGCGAGCCGGAAATTGAGATACGTCGCGATTGCCATGCCTGCCACAAACAGAACGGTCAAGGCGATCAGGCCACGGCGAATGTCAAGATGAAATCGGCGAGGTGTTGTCATGGATTCCGCTTTTTTGATGGTGAATTGCCGTCGTCGCCGGTAAACGACCGGGCCTTGCGCGCCTGATCTGGAGCCGGGACTCGGTCGACGTGCCCGGTAGCGTTTCTGCATGCTACGACGCGCCGAAATTCATGGAAAAAAATTGCATTGCGTCACATTGTCGATGCAAGCCCTCGCCTGCGCGCTGCGCGCCTGGAGCCAACGAATGCTTGTGGGAACGCTGCGCCGCGCGTCAACGCTAGAATTTTGCACAGGGATCAGTCGCTCCCGTTTCGTTTGATGCGACGGCCTGCGCCAATTGTCTTCGAATGACCATGAATGCACCGAGCGGGATGCGCCCTCGTCGCCATTGTGTCTGCGCCTTGTACCGTCGACGCGCGTCGCGCGCGGTGGGGGGAAGCGCAGGCCACCCGGCAGGGTCATGCTGGTGCGCGTGATGCATGGCGCTGTGTCGCGGCACCACCATCGTGGCTGAGGCCAGCTCGCCATCATTCGATTGCGTGTTGCGCGCCTGGCGTGCACACGAAGCAGAACTGCAGGGCTTTCTCGCGCGCCAGCTGACCGATCGGGATGCCGCCGACGACGTGCTGCAGGACGTTTTCGTCAAGGCGCTGCGCCAGGGGAAAGGTTTCTGTGACCTGGACAGCCCGCGCGCGTGGCTGTTCCAGGTCGCGCGCAATGCGCTGATCGATGCGGCGCGCGCCAGACGGCCCAGCGCCGATCTTCCGGAAGGCATCCCCGCGCCAGCGCCCGAGGAGCGCGCTGCCGTGGACGAACTCGACGGCTGCATTGCACGCAATCTGCCGCTTCTTGAACACGTTGACCGCGACATCCTGCAAGCGTGCGACCTCGGTGGCCAAACCGTGCGCGCCTACGCCGTGGAGCAGGGAATCGGGCTTCCCGCCGCCAAATCGCGTCTGCTGCGCGCACGCCAACGCCTTCGGGAATCAGTCATCGCACATTGCGGAGTGCGATTCGACCCCGGTGGCCAGGTCTGTTGTCACGTTCCGCAAGACCAACGCTGAAAGCCTGCATCCTTTTCGCCGACCGTCCGTCTTCTCTGCAAGATGACAACTTTCGAGGCGATCATGCATGCTTCCACGTCGACTGAACCACCCGTCGCACCCTTGAACCCAGGCTGGAGGGCGTGGGTCACGCCCGTGGCGTTCGTCAGCGGCTGGCTCGTGCTCTACAACCGACTCCAGCCCACGACGGACGCGTTCATGCGCTCGCTCGTGACCTCGACCGGGCTGGACCCATCGGGGCATTTGGACGCAGCGCTGAGCTTCCTCACCTTCGAAGTCCCCAAAGTGCTGATGCTGCTGGCACTGATCGTGTTCATCGTCGGCGTTCTGCAGACGTTCTTCACTCCCGAGAAAACACGGGCCATCCTCGCCGGCAAACGCCAGGGCGTTGGCAACGTGCTCGCCGCCAGCCTCGGCATCGTCACGCCGTTCTGCTCATGCTCGGCAGTGCCCCTGTTCATCGGCTTCCTGACCGCCGGCGTGCCGCTGGGGGTGACTTTCTCCTTCCTGGTGTCAGCGCCCATGGTCAACGAGGTTGCCCTGGCGCTGCTCTACGGTATGTTCGGATGGAAAGTCGCGCTGCTCTACACGGGCATGGGACTGCTGGTGGCCATCAGTGCCGGCATGGTGATCGGTCGCATGAACGCGGTGCACCTGGTCGAGCCATGGGTGTTCGACATCCCGGCTGTCAGTGGGGTCGCGCAGCGACTCGATTGGGAGGCCCGTTTCGCCCAGGGCTGGCACCACGTGCGTGACATCGTGCTGAAGGTCATGCCCTACATCGTCGCAGGCGTCGGCGTCGGCGCCTGGATTCACGGCTATGTTCCGCAGGATTTCATGGCCCACCTCATGGGCAAGAGCGCCTGGTGGTCGGTGCCGCTGGCCGTGTTCATCGGCGTGCCCATGTACTCCAACGCCGCCGGCATCATTCCCGTGGTCCAGGCGCTGCTCGGCAAGGGTGCGGCACTCGGAACCACCCTGGCATTCATGATGTCGGTCACCGCATTGTCGGCGCCCGAGTTCATGATTCTGAAAAAGGTGATGAAGCCACGGCTGATCGCCCTGTTCGCAGGTGTGGTTGCGGTGGGGATCGTCGTCGTCGGATATGTCTTCAACGCTGTGATGTAACGAGAAGGAAGCATCGACATGATCAACGTGAAAATCCTCGGCACCGGGTGTGCCAACTGCAAGTCGACACAAAAGCTGTTCGAAGACGTCGTCGCGGCACGTGGCCTGCAGGCCACGGTGGAGAAGATCGAGGACATTGCCTCGATCATGGGGTTTGGGGTGATGAGCACCCCGGGAGTCGTCATCGACGGAAGCGTGGTGCACGCAGGAGGTGTGCCGAGCCGCGCCCAGGTCGAACAGTGGCTGGCGCGTTGAATCCACGCTTTTTGTCCAACCTGATGGTCCGCCGCCTCATGCGCCCAGTGCGAGGTCTGCCGCGATTCGCCCCACCAACTTTGGAAGTTCCACCCACAAGAATGCAGGCGCGTAGCGACCACGGCTCTCGCCCGTGCAAGCCCCTGCTGGCGCGATCAAAGCACGACGAGCAGTGCCACCACCGCAGAGCACCATGCCGCGATCGCCGCCGATGACGTATCGGTGGCGGTCTCGAACAGCGCCCCGCACCCGCACCACAACGCCAGTCCGCCCCAAAGGGACATCTGATGACCGGCAATCACGATCACCATCAACGACGCCAGAAGCGTGAGCTTGCGCATGCCGGTCTCCCTCCCGCCGTCTGGCCATGTCCAGTGGATGCATCGCATCCCGGTTCCCAAGCACTCAACGACACATTGTTGCCGATGCTGGAGTGCAACCATCGCACCTTACCGGGAGGCATTCGCGCAAAACAGTCGCGTCGGACGTACGATTCTGCGCATGCCTGCGTTGTTCACCATTGTCCCCGAAGAAGTGGAGTTCAAGGCGATTCGCGCCCAGGGTCCGGGGGGGCAGAACGTCAACAAACTCTCCAGTGCAATCCAGTTGCGTTTTGACGTGGTGGCCTCGTCACTGCCCGAAGCGGTCAAGGATCGGCTGCGGGCATTGGCGGATCATCGCATCACCGACGAGGGCGTGGTGGTCATCAAGGCCCAGTCGCACCGCAGTCAGGAAAAAAATCGCGGCGATGCGATGCGGCGCCTGGAAGAGCTTGTGCATTCGGTGGCCCGCGCCCCCAAGGCGCGTCGGGCCACGAAGCCCACGCACGCGTCCCGATTGCGGCGACGCAGGGGCAAGGCCGAACGCTCGGACGTCAAGGCCGCGCGCGCCAAGGTCGATGGCGGCGCATGGTGATGCTGGACCTCTGCTGGAACCTCAACGATCGAGAGGCAACTCCATGCCGTCCTTGATGACCTCCATGACGACATAGCTTTGCGATGCTGCGGGCACGGGCAGGCGCTTGAGCACCTCGCCGAGCTGGTGCCGATATTCCGCCATACCACGCAGACGAAATTTCACGAGATAGTCGAACCCGCCAGAGACGAGGTGACACTCGAGGACCTCGGGCATGTTTTGCAACTCATCGCGTATGGCGTCGAACACCTCGTCCGACTTGGTCGAAAGGGTGATTTCGACGAACACGACCAGTTCGCGTCCAATTGTTTCCGGGGCCAGGCGCGCGTGATAGCCGGTGATGATGCCCGCACGCTCCATGCGCTTGACCCGTTCGGTACAGGGCGATGCCGACAGGCCCACCCGCTGTGCGAGCTCGGTCATCGAAATGCGTCCCTCGCGCTGCAACACGTCGAGGATGCGCCGATCCATGCGGTCGAGCTCAGGGGTTTCCACTGCCGAGGCCCTCACCGCCGATTTTCTTTGACATCTTTCACTCCGATCTACCCAATTTTTGGTGAAATTTACTTCAAAAAACCGCCTATATTTCAAATTATACAAACATAACCGGGTGTTTTCCAATGAAAGCCATTGTCTTGGGCGCTGGGGTCATCGGCACGACGACCGCCTACTATCTCGCCAAGTCAGGCGTGGATGTCACCGTCATCGACCGCCAGAGCCAGCCCGGGCAGGAAACCAGCTTCGCGAACGCGGGGCAAGTATCCCCCGGCTATGCCACACCGTGGGCGGCACCGGGAATCCCGTTCAAGGCATTGAAATGGATGTTTCAGCGCCACGCACCGCTGTCCATTCGCCCGGATGCAACGCTGTGGCAGCTTCGCTGGATGGCAGGCATGCTGCGCAACTGCACCCAGGACCGCTATGCACGCAACAAAGAGCGGATGATGCGTTTGGCGGAGTACAGCCGCGACTGCCTCCGCGACTTGCGCGCCGACACCGCACTGACCTATGAGCATCGCAGCGCAGGGACGCTGCAGGTCTTCCGCAGTCAGGCCCAGTTCGATGCCGCACGGCGCGACATCGAGGTGCTGGAGAAATGCGGTGTTGCCTACGAACTGCTGCGTGCGGACGAACTCGCCTCGGTCGAGCCCGCCCTGGATCGCGCGCGCGACCGCTTGTGCGGGGGCCTGCGTCTCCCCAACGACGAGACGGGCGATTGCCAGCTCTTCACCTCCCGACTTGCGACATTGGCAGCGAACATCGGGGCCCGCTTCCGGATGGATGAAACCATTCAGGGGTTTGTCAAGGGCGCCCGAGGTTCGATCGCCGGCGTGCGGACCGCATCAGGCGTTCTGACAGCCGACCGTTACGTCGTCGCCTGCGGTAGTTATTCGCGTGATCTTCTGCTCCCCCTTGGCATTGACCTCCCGGTTTATCCGGTCAAGGGCTACTCCCTGACCGCTCCCATCGTCGACGCCACGCTGGCGCCCCGCTCCACGGTGCTGGACGAGACCTACAAAATTGCCTTGACCCGATTCGATGACCGGATCCGGGTTGGGGGCATGGCCGAGTTGCGGGGGTACGATCTGCGACTCGATCCGCGCCGACGCGCCACCCTCGAAATGGTAACCCGCGACCTGTTTCCCGGTGGTGACCTCCCCGCCGCCGAATTCTGGACCGGTCTGCGCCCCATGACGCCGGATGGGACCCCGATCGTGGGGCCGACACGGCATCCCAATCTGACCCTCAACACGGGCCATGGAACGCTCGGCTGGACCATGGCGTGCGGGTCAGCAAAGCTGGTTGCCGACCAGTTGCTCGGCCGGCGCACGGACATCGAAGCTGAGGATCTCGCCCTCGACCGCGGCGTCGCGTCGCCGCGCCCGGCAGGCCGCTTGGTCGGTGCAGGCGCCGCGTAGTTTTACCGGGGCGGGCAGCGCGGTCCTACTTGGAGGGTAGGCGCTGGCGCGCGGTGGAGCGCGCGACGGCTTGCCGCGGAACTCCGGTCAGGCATGGTGCGCTGACCATGTGTCCGTGCCACAGCCCGTGCGCACTTCGTATGAGCACGTAAGCCCAGGCGCCGACGAGAAAGACCACCAGCATTGCGCCGAATGTGGTGAAAAACTCCAATCCGGTGTTGCGCCCCAAAGCCAGGGTCGCGGCGATGTAAACACCCAGCGGGAAGGTGAACCCCCACCACCCGAGGTTGAAAGGAAGCTCGTTGCGTGCCTGGCGCACGGTCAATGCCAGCGCAGTGACCATCCACCACAAGCCGAGCCCCCACAGAATGAGGGCACCCAGCGTGCCAATCGGAGCGGCAATCCCGGCCAGCGCATGCAACGGGCCATTGATCAGCGCATGCGGAGCCGCGGCCCCGAGGGTCTGCAACGCGAAGGCGCCGGTCCCGATCGGCCCCAGGCTGAGCCAGGTCGAGACCCCGAGCTCCTTGGGCGGAAGCTTGTGCACCGCCAGCCGAAGGTAAAGGATCGTCAGCAGTCCCAGCGCAATGGGGACGGAAACCCCCCAAAGACAGTAGCCCGCAATGACCATGGTCTGCGCGTCGGCAGCGGGCAGATGAAGCGCCAGGATTCCGCCGCTCGAGGCGGCAACCTCGGCGGGAACGATCGGCAGTAACCATACTCCGGACATCCGTGCCAGATCGTGCTCCTGATTCAGGAACTGCTGCCATGGAACGAGCCATCCTGAGATGAGCGACAGCGCGACGTCGACCCACCAAAGCCCCGCAGCCAGAGCGACCGCCAGGGGGCTGTGCGGATAAAACACGACCAAGCCGTTGACCAGAGGAATCATGGCCATCGGCAGGGCGCCAATGAACATCGATTGCACCGGATGGCGCAATAACGGCATCGCATCCTCGAAAAAGAAAATCCACCGCGAGGCGAACAACGCCAGGAACGCCAGGAAAATCAGAGCGTCGACCCAGAACAGGACCTCGGCCACCGTCCTGATCCCTTCGATCGGATAGGGGAACTGCATGAGCATGAGGAACACGATGCCCGTGCCCATGTTGACCGTGAACCAGTTGGGCGTGAACTGTCTCACGAGTTCGCGAGGATGCGCCAGATGGCGCAGCGGGATCAGACGATCCATGGAAAGCTCCTGTTCGGCATGTGCGCGAGAGAACAGGATAGGTACTTTTACAAACCCAGAAAAACGGTTTATTGCTCTTTAATCGATCACTAATATCGATCAATCGTTTGCGATGAAACCCCGCAAGCCAAGGCTAGAACGACGCGCGTGCCAGCACCACGATCGCCACGCAGGCCAACGCGATCGACGCGCGATTGCCCGCGGTCGTGCGCTCGCCGAAAACGCCGATGCCGACCAGCGCCGCCAGCACCACCACGCCGATGTTCATGGTCGCGAACACCATCGCCGGACTGCCCGCCAAAGTCTGGTGCGCGCGGATATAGAAGTCGATGTTGCCAAAGTTCAACAATCCCAGCGCCAACCCGGCCGTCGCATCGGGCACGCGCCGCGCCACCGCGCGATCCTTGCGGCGCATCTGTGCCAGCAGCATGCACAACAGCGCCACAGCGAACGAGAACTGCAGCGTTGTTGGAAAATTCGCGCCTTCGATGGCCAGTTGCTTGAGCAATACATCGACCGCTGCGTAGCCCACCCACAGCGCTGCCAGCCAGCCCACGCCACCACCGGAGCCACGCGCCCCCCGCGGCCGCGCCAGGATGCCGGCCATCGCCACCAGACCCAGCGACAACCCCACAAGTTTCCAAACCGTCGGTCGGTCATGAAACAACCAGAACGCGGCCAGCGACGACAGCACCAGCGACAAGCGCTGCGCGATGTCCGCGCGCACGATGCCGGCGCCGCCGACGGCCCGCCCGGTGGCAAGGAACAATCCTGGTAACAACACCCCCAGAGCGAGGGCGAGCGGATGCACATTGGCAGGATTCAGGGATGGGCGCAGAACCAGCAGGCATAGTGCGCCCGCGGCAACATAATTCCAAAGGATCATCGCGCCCAGATCGAGGCCAGCGCGCAGCGCGAGCTTCAGCAGAACTGCGACCGAGACGCTGCATAGAACAGCAAGAGCAATCAGGAGCATGGAGGCTGGGAAGCATGGAAGCCGAGGCGGCGGGTAGGACAGCGCTGCACGCTGCCCGGATCCGGACGCGCTCAGACGAGCTTGCAGGGCACGAGCGCGTCCTCATCGAAGGAATAGACGGCGCACAGGCGGTGGTAGCCGTCTGCGATAACAACCTTGCCATGCACCGGGTCGCGCACCAGCAGAATCGGTGACAGTGCCGTGCCTTTGGTGATTTTCCCACGGTCCCGTTCGACATGCCCATTGCTGACGCCAAGTAGCGAGAGCGCGGAGGCGCGAAAAATATCCTTGGCCTTGAAACGCATCATCGCCGCGCGCCTGAGCTCGCTGACACGCGCCGCCGCGGTCGCGTCGTCGAGCAGCAGGCTCAGATAGGACAACGCCGCCGGGTAGTTGTGCTCCTCCGGTGCATCCAGCCAGTGAATCTCCAGGGTGGTCTGCTTCATGCCGTGTCTCATCTCCAACAGCCCCGGCCGCCGCCGGTATCGCGCCAAGCATAGCCCCCTGCCCGCTCGACATCGGCTCGCGCCCGCGACGCAGTGTCGGGACTCGGATGGAATCAGGCTTGCCCATCAAGTTAGTGGCAAAAGTGTCGTCAAAAGAGCAGGGACACTGTGCGCTTTGAAGTCTGCATCAAGCGTCTGGAGTGCGTGCCGACCCTATCTTTTCTACCGTGCAAGCGCGCAGGTTCTGTGAATAAGTTGGCATACCGTGCGGAACAATTTTGCCCAGGTGCTGTCGGTTGACCTGGATCAATTTGAAAAAACCGACGGGCTCGGATAGTGCATACGCCACGTCGTCTGGCGCCGCCGACATGGCAATCGAGCCTGCCGGTCCTGCCGGAAGCATGCGGGGCTGGTAGCGCAGCAAGCCGGAGCCCGGCATGCACCATGTGTGTTCATGCTGGCGCTGCGATCGGCACTTTGGATAGGCGAACTAAGGAGTCTGGACATGGCACTGGTGAAGAAAGCGGCACCCTCGAGTCTTCCTGCAACTGCCGGGAAGGCGATCGCCCCGACCACGCGCGACGTCGAAGCGCAGCGCAAGCGGGCCCGGACGTTGGCGAAGCAGCAGCAAGCCGCGGAGCGGATCGCTGCTGCCACCGGCCAACTGTCGGCTGGTATCAGCGAGTCGGCCTCTGCCGCCGAGGAGCTGAAGCGGGCGGCCGAACAGATCGCGGCGGGGTCGGAACAGGCAGCCAATGCCGCCCAGGAAGCGGCGACAAGCATCAAGGACATGGTTGTCGGCGTCGACAAGGTTGATCACAACGCGAACATCACCTTGCAAAAAGGCGGAACGCTGATCGCCGCAGCACAACGCGTGACCGAAGAGGTCTCGCAAATGGTGAACAACGTGATTCAAGCGGCACGGCGCCAGGTCGATTCAGTCAAGATGGTGACCGGTCTGGAAAAACAGGCCTCCGATATCGGTGACATCGTCAAGGCGGTTGCGCGCATTGCCGATCAGACGAACCTCCTCGCGCTCAATGCCGCGATCGAAGCGGCCAGGGCCGGCAAGCACGGGAAAGGCTTTGCCGTGGTCGCCGATGAAGTCCGCTCACTCGCGGAGACCTCGGAGAAGAGTGCCAAGCAGATTTCCGACCTGATCACGAAAATCCAGACCGACGTCAAGTCCGTCGCAAGCGGTGTCAACGAATCCACGCGTACGGTACAAGCTGAAGCCGACAAGGGCGAAGCGGTGAACGAATCCTTGGCGCGCATCGGATCGGCGTCCACCGAAGTGGTCGAAGCATCGAAGATCGTGGTCGGTGTGGCGCGTGAAGCCACGCAGGCGACCCAGAGAATGACCAAGGTGTCCGAGACCATCGCGGCCGCGGCCGCCGAGCAGGCTGCCGCCGCCGAAGAGTCGAACAAGACCATCGCCGAGCAGGCGGTGGCGCTGAACGCTTGCGAGCAGATTGCGCGGGAACTAAGTGAAACAGCCGAGGACTTGAAGAACTCGACGGACGTGTCGAAAAGCGCAGAAGAAGTTGCGGCCTCGGCGGAGGAACTCTCAACCGCGGTCAAGGAAATCACGCGCGCATCGACGCAGATCTTGTCAGCAATCAACGAGATCCGACGTGGAGCGAAGGATCAGACCGAAGCCAGTAATGTGGCCATCGCGACCATCAAACAGGTGGAAATCAACGTCCTGGATTCAAAGAAGGGCGGCAACCTCGGGCTTGAAAAAGCTGAATTCGGCAAGCGCGTGATCGGCGAGATCAAGTCCACGATCGAAGCCATGCTGGCTGGCACCTTGAAGGCGATCGAGATCACACAGACTTGTGCACGCCAGGTGGGTGACTTGCAGAACGTCGCACGCGACGTTGACAAGATTGTCGAGGCGATCGCCATGGTGTCGGTGCAAACCAACATGCTGGCTGTGAATGGTGCGATCGAAGCCGCGCGCGCTGGAGAGTTCGGCAAGGGCTTCATCGTCGTGTCGACCGATATCCGGAATCTTTCGCACGACTCGGCACAAAACGCAGACCGTATTCGAGACATGGTGAAGTCGATCCAGGATCAGATCCTGATGGTGGGTTCGGACCTGCGCGAAATCATCTCCGGTGCGACCGCCGAGACCGAAAAAGCCAAGGGCATTCTCAAGCACATCGAAACATCCGAGGTCGAAGTCGAAGGGGTGCGCGCCGCCGCCGCAGAAATCGTGACCGGCGCGGATATCGTGACCGAAGCGATTCTCAAGGTCAAAAACGGTGTCGAGCAAATCGCGAACGCGACCCTTGAGGCCGAGGCAGCCGCAAGCCAGGCCTCGACGGCGGCCGAACAGCAGTCGCGTGGCGCTGAAGAACTGTCTACCGCCATCGAGGAGATCGCGGCGCTGGCAGACGAACTCCAAAGCGCTTGACCCGGGAGATCGCGATGAGCACAGAAATCGAGGAAACACGTCGCGCCGGCGACAGCGTGGCGACTGACAGCCGGGTCGAGACCCAGCAGTTCGTCACGTTCATCGTCGGCGACGAAGTCTTCGGTGTCAGCATGGCCCCGGTGCAGGAAATCATCCGCATGCCCGACATCGTTCGCGTACCGCTGGCACCGCGTTCGCTGAATGGCCTGGCAAATCTTCGCGGACGCGTCCTGCCGATCATTTCGCTGCGGCGCATTTTCAACATCGCTGATGAGCCGAACAACGAGTCGACGCGAGCACTGGTCATCGATATCGGGCAGCCTCTGGGGTTCGTGGTCGACCGCATCGCCAGTGTCATCAGTGTCGAGCCTGGCAAGATCGAGAGCGTGGCGGGGGTGCGGGCGGCGATTGACAGCAAATTGCTGAGCGGAGTTTTGAAAGACGTCGGTGGCTTCTCGATGGTGATGGTGCTGGATTTCGAGCGACTCATCGCCATCGAGTTCGCTGAAATCGCCTCCCTGGTGCGCGGCGGCCAGCACATCGCGGATACGCGAGCAGACACTGTCAGCGAGGACGCCGAAGATTCAGGCGAGTTGCAGTTGGTCAGCTTCTCGGTGGAGAGCCAGGAGTACGCGATCGACATCGCCAGCGTTCAGGAAATCGTTCAGATTCCCGCGACGATTGCGCATGTCCCCAATGCGCCCGAGCAGGTTCTCGGGCTCATGACGTTGCGCGAACGCCTGCTTCCGCTGGTCTCGCTGCGCAGTCTTTTCCATTTGCCGGCACGCGCCCTCGATGAGCGCAGCCGGGTCGTGGTGATTACCCTGGGGGCAGCCGCAGTCGGCTTGGTGACGGATAGCGTGTCCGAGGTCTTGCGGGTACCCAAGGAGTCGGTCGATGCCATGCCCCCGATGTTGGCACGTGACAAGGACATGGCCGACATCACCCAGATCTGCCGGCTGGATGGGGGAAAGCGCCTGGTCTCCATCATTGCGCCGGACAGCCTGGCCAGCCGCGCGGCCGTCTCTGATGTTCTCCATGAGGTGTCCACCATGAATGAAGCGCAAGTTGACGCAGTCGATGACAGCGATGTCAACGACGAAGAGGAACAGGTTGTCGTGTTTCGCCTCGCCGATGGAGAGTTCGGCGTGCCGATCAGCAGTGTGCAGGAGATCGTGCGGATTCCAGACCAGCTATCCCGTGTTCCGAAAACGCCAGACTTCGTCGAGGGCGTCATCAACCTGCGTGGATCTGTGCTACCGGTGATTGATCAGCGCAAGCGCCTTGGCCTGCCCGACATCGCGCGCAATGACCGACAGCGCATCATGGTCTTCCTGCTCGACGGCGTCCGTACCGGCTTCATCGTCGATGCTGTGACCGAGGTGCTCAAGCTCCACCAGCGTCAGATCGAGCCGGCGCCGCGTCTGTCAGGTGAGCAAGCGCGATTGTTGGGAAGAGTCGCCAACCTCGAAAAAGCCAAGCGCATGATTCAACTGATTGATCCGGACCACCTCATCGACGAGAAAGACCGCTCCGATCTGGCCAAGCTGGAAGGCTGAGGCCGTCTCCGTCATGCGCAACAAGCTCCTCATCGTCGACGATTCGGCACTCATGCGGGGGCACCTGACGCGCACCTTCACCGCCGAGGGGGATTTTCAGATCCGGCTTGCCCGGAATGGCCAGGAAGCTGTGGAGGAGAACCTGGAATTCGAGCCTGATGTCGTGACCCTGGACATCAACATGCCGGTGCTTGACGGGCTCGGTGCGCTGGCGCAGATCATGGCCACACGGCCGGTGCCCGTCGTCATGGTCTCGTCACTGACCGAGCGTGGCGCACTGACGACGTTTGAAGCGCTGGCGCTCGGGGCCGTGGATTATGTCGCCAAGCCAGACGGCACCATTTCCCTCTCGATCGAGGCCATCAGCGCGGAACTGGTCCGCAAGGTTCGCGCCGCCTTGCGCGCAAAGCCACATGCCCGGGCCCGGGCGTTGCCGCGGGCTCGCGAGGAGCGCATCCGGCCCGCGGTGCCGCCGCGGCGGCGTGCGAGCCCGGAGCTGGTGCTGGTGGGCGTATCAACCGGCGGACCTTCGACCCTTGAAGAGATCTTGCTCGGGTTACCGGTCGATTTTCGACTGCCAATCATCGTCGCCCAGCACATGCCAGGATCTTTTACCGGTCCATTCGCGCAGCGCCTGAACGGCCTGTGCGAACTGCAGGTCCTGGAAGTCACACGGCCATCCCCGCTCGAGGGAGGTACGGTCTACATTGGCAAGGGCGGCGCCGATGTGATTGTCGCGGAACGCAACGGCAGGCACGTTGTACTGCCCAAGCCCGAATCCAAGCAGCACCTCTGGCATCCCTCGGTCGAATTGCTTGGATTGTCGGCACTCGAGCACTGCGATGCAACCGGCCTGATTGCGGTCATGCTGACCGGCATGGGGCATGACGGCGCGGATGCATTCACCGAAATTGCCCGCCGTGGCGGCCGCACGATCGCCGAATCGGAGGAATCCGCCGTGGTGTTCGGCATGCCCAAGGAATTGATTGCCCGAGGTGGCGCGCAGGTCGTTCTGCCGAGTCACCGCATCGCCGGACAGTTGATCGACTGGGTTGGCGAGGCAGCATAAGGAAAGGCCATGGGACTGACAAAAAAACCCGCGCACGCGGCCCGGCACGACGGCGCCCGCACCTACGCACGCGAATTGCCCGGCTTGCTCGCCGCGCTTGCCGATCCAAGCGCCACCGTCCGGCGCTGGGCCGCGCGTGACCTCGCGACACATGCTGACGCAGCGCCCGACCTGCTGCGTCAACTCGCCACTGAACCCGACCGCAGCGTGCGCGAAGCGCTGCTGACCAGTCTGGTCCTGATCGGAAACCCGGTCGCGGTACAGGGATTGATTGCCTGCCTGCGCAGTGAAGATGCGAATTTGCGCAATGAATCGGTTGAAGCGTTGAAAAGCATGCCGGCGGCGCTGGCCGAATTCATGCCGGCGATGCTGGCAGATGCTGATCAGGATATGCGGATCTTTGCCGTCAACATCCTGGAATCGTTACGGCATCCCGACGTCGAGCAGTGGTTGATCAACGTCATCAGCAGGGATCCCGGCGTCAATGCCTGCGCGACCGCCGTTGACCTGCTCAGCGAAGTCGGGACGATGGCGTCGGCGCAGGCATTGGAAAATCTGAAGTCGCGGTTTCCGGATGAACCCTATATCGCGTTCGCGGCCGATCTGGCCCTCAAGAGAATCCGAGAGGACTGAGCCGTGGGCGATCCGGTCATCACCGTCGAGGATTTCCGTCAGTTCCAGGAATTTTTCTACCGGAAGACGGGAATCTATTTCGATGAAAGCAAGCGATATTTTGTCGATCGGCGCCTCATCGATCGCATCAGGGACACCGACACGACGAATTTCCGTCGATACTTCTGGTTTGTCAGGTTCCAGGCTGGTGGCGAGGAACTGCAGAAATTGACCAACGTGATGACGGTCAACGAGACCTACTTTTTCCGGGAGGAATATCAGTTCAAATGTCTTGTGCGCTCGATGCTTCCGGAAATCGTGAAGCGAAAGGCACTGGGCTCGCCGATTCGCATCTGGTGCGTTCCCTCCTCGTCTGGCGAAGAGCCCTACTCGATCGCCCTCTACCTGCTCGAGAGTTGGCCCGACCTCGATCGATGGGACGTCGAGATCACGGCATCGGACATCGATACCGATGTGCTGGCCTCGGCAGCCAGTGGAAAATTTTCGAAGCGCTCGGTGAGCAATTTGCCGGCGGCGGTTTTGAGCAAGTATTTCAGCAAATCGGATACTGACGAATATCAGCTGTGCGACGACGTACGTCATGCCGTCGACTTTACGCGTGTCAATATCGTCGATCGCGAGGAGACACGACCATATCGCGGCTTTGACATCATTTTTTGTCGAAACCTTCTGATCTACTTCGACGACCTGTCGCGAAGGCAGGCAGCAGAAATGTTCTTTGACGCATTGAACCCGGGGGGCTACATCTGCCTTGGGCATTCCGAGTCGATGAGCAGGATCGTGCCGATATTCAAAATCCGCAAGTTCCCTGACACCATCGCCTACCAGAAGCCGGAGGAGACATGAGCGAAAAACGAATTCTTATCGTCGACGACGCAGCGACCGTCAGACTGTTCAATCGCACATTGCTGGAAGCGCAGGGCTGGCGCGTGGATGAGGCGGTGAACGGCATGGAGGCACTGGAGAAAGTCCTCGGCGAACAGGCATTCGATTTGTATATCGTCGACGTTAATATGCCAAAGCTGGATGGGTACGGCTTCCTGCAGCAATTGCGCGAGTTCGACATCGTCCAGGCGCCGGCCGTGATGGTCTCGACCGAGGCGCAGAGCAGCGATCGCGCGCGCGCTCTCGAGGCCGGCGCCAATTTCTATTTGATCAAGCCGATCAAGCCAGACGCACTGATCGCCTGCTGCCGATGCCTGTTGGGGCTGGAGCCGAAGCCATGAACGCCTTGCTGCAACAGTTCATTCTCGAAGCGCGCGATTTTCTAGACGGCATCGGCGACAAGTTGATCGCCATGGAAGATCGGCCCGACGATACCGATCTGATGAACGAGCTTTTTCGCATCGTTCATACCCTCAAAGGTAACAGCGGGTTGTTTGAGTTTCCCGCGATGACGCGCGTTCTGCACGCCAGCGAGGACCTGATGGATGCCGTGCGCGCCCTGCGTGTGGCCTATTCGCGGGATCTTGCCGACGCCTTGCTCGAGGCAATGGACTTCGTGGGCCGCCTGCTCGATGAGATCGAGCAGACCGGCGCGCTGGACCAGGACCACACCCCGGAGGCAACGGCCCTGGCCGCGACACTGCGCAGCTGGATTGGTGACACGGTACCCGTCGCCGCGCCCGCACCGCCCATGCCCTCGCAGTCTCGACCTGATGCCACGCCATTGTTCGCACTGGCCGATGTGCCGGATGCGATCCGGCTCGACGCCCATACCCGCGCCAGGCGCGACGGCACCCCCGTGTTCCAGGTGCTTTACCAGCCGGAAGATGCGTGCTTCTTCAAGGGCGAGGATCCATTTTATCAAGCGCGCCTCATCCCCGGCATCGTCTGGGGACGCGCGGTTTCACGGCAAACACCCGCAGAGCAACAGGATTTTGATTGCTATCGATGCCTGATCGATTTCCAGGCGCTGGTGATTGCTGAACCCGCTGCGCTGGAGGAGCATTTTCGCTATGTTCCCGAGCAGGTGGTTGTGCGACGCGTCGACAGCCTGGAATTGGTGATCCCGCAAGGCGAGCGTCACGACGTTCCGGTCTATGGCGATTTCGTCGAGGAAGCGCTGCGCACCCTCGATCGACATGATCGGGGGGCGATGGTGGCGGCAGCGCAGACCCTGCTCGAGTGGTCCGCTCCTGACTTGTGGCAGGCTTCGGCCTTGCGTTGGCTGCTGGCGCTGCTGGATGATCCCCATACCCGCGATGATGACCTGCGCAGCCTGCTGCATGCACTGCGGCTGCAGCAACCACCAACCTGGACCGCGGCCGACGCCACGCCGACAGCGGATGACACGCCCGACGCAGTGGAGCCAGCGCTCGCTCCTCGCAGCGGTGACGTCGCCGACGGGAACAGCCTCGCCGAGACGATCATGCGCGCCCAGCGTGAGATTCTCGACCTCGCCGACGGTGCACCATGGTTGCGTGGCCGCCTCAAGAGTTGCGCCGCGACGCTTCGCGCTTGCGGCCACCTGGACGCAGCAGCGTCCGCAGGGCTGGACGCGGCACTGGAGGAATCACTCCGTACCAGCACCGCCGGCCCACTACGGACGTGGCTCGATGCGTCCGGTCTGTTGCGTGTCGACGCCAGCCCGGCATCCGCGGCGGCGCTGAAAGCAGCATCGCCGCGACAGGCCAATGCGGCGCCAACGCCGGCCGCCGCCTCCGAGAGCGAGGCGAAACTCATGGGTCGGCGCAGCGACGACGCGATGAGCAGCAAGATTCTCAAGGTCGACCAGGTCAAGGTCGACTATCTGATGAATCTGATTGGCGAGATGGTTGTCGCCAAGAATGCGCTTCCATTTCTTGCCAACCGGGCCGAACGCCAGGGTGGCGGTCGCGATCTTGCGCGCGAGATCAAGGCCCAATACGCAGTCATCAACCGCATCGCGGAAGAAATGCAGGACGCCATCATGCAGGTGCGGATGATGCCGGTCTCGGTGGTATTCCAGCGGTTTCCCCGTCTGGTGCGCGACATTGCGCACAAGCTGGGCAAAGACATCCACCTGCAACTCATGGGCGATCACACCGAGGCCGACAAGAACGTCGTCGAGGCACTCGCCGATCCGCTGATTCACCTGGTCCGGAACAGCCTCGACCATGGCATCGAGGACCCCGCCACCCGACTTGCCGCAGGCAAGCCGGCAGCTGGCAAACTGACCATTGCGGCGACCCAGGAATCGGATCGCGTGGTCATCGAGGTCAGTGACGACGGACGTGGCATCGACCCTCTGGTCATCAAGCGCAAGGCGTACAGCAAAGGACTGATCGACGAAGCGGAGTTGGAAAAACTCAGCGATCAGGACGCCATCAACCTGGTGTTCGCGGCCGGCTTTTCGACCATGGAGACTGTGAGTGATCTCTCCGGGCGAGGTGTTGGCATGGACGTGGTGCGTAGCGCCATGGAGAAGGTTGGTGGTACGGTTGAGTTGCGCAGTACACCCGGACAGGGGAGCACGGTGCGCCTCTCGCTGCCATTGTCCATGGCTGTATCCAACGTCATGATCGTCGAATCGGATCGCCAGATTTTCGGCATTCCCATGGATGCTGTGGTCGAGACGGTGCGCATCGCGCGAGACCGCATACGGGTCATCAAGTCGCGTCAAACCATCGTGCTGCGTGATCGCGTCGTGCCACTGTTTGCATTGAACCGTCTGCTCGAACTGGACTCTCCTCCCCTTGCCAACGATGATGGCGAGCTCGCGGCGCTGCTCGTTCGCATCGGTGGCAGCACGATCGGACTGCTGGTGGACGGCTTTCGTGGCGTCTCTGACGTCATCCTCAAGCCGCTGCCGGGGGATCTCTCCAAACTGGGGGTCTACGCCGGCTCCGCGCTGCTTGGTGATGGCTCGGTGCTGATGGTCCTGAATGCGAAGGAGCTGTTCAAATGAGCATCGAATACAAACGCAATGTCGCGCGATTGCAGGGCGTGGTGACGGTGGATGAAGCTGAATCCATGCTTGCCTGGATTCAGGGACACAAGACACCCAAGATCGACTTGTCGGAATGTACGCATCTTCATTGCGCCGAACTGCTGATCATGCTGGCATTCAGGCCTGCCGTCACCGCCTGGCCGGCTGACCAGGCATTCGGAAACTGGGTGAAAACATCGCTGCAATTCACCAACCCTGCCTGAGGAGAAGGTTGCATGTCGAAAGTCATCCTCATCGTTGACGACTCCGCCGTGATGCTGATGAGCGTCAAGGAGACCCTGGAAATTGCAAAGTTCGTCGTCCACACCGCGAAGGACGGCGTTGAGGCGCTGGCCGCGTTGCAAGGCGGACTGCGACCTGATCTCGTGATTACCGATATCAACATGCCCAACATGAATGGCCTGGACCTCATCAAGCATGCCCGCACGATTCTGCGTTTCACACCGATTCTGGCCTTGACGACAGAAAGCCAGACCAGCAAGCGCGACGAAGCCAAGAAGCTGGGCGCCACCGGGTGGCTGGTCAAGCCCATCTCCGGGCCGGACTTGTTGCGTGTGATCAAGCAAGTGCTGCCCGGAGCCTGACATGGCAAACTGGACCGCCGACAACGGCAGCGACAGCGAACGCGCAGGCGACGCGCATGCCAGTCTTGTGGCAATGCCGGCTTCGCGCGCACTGTCCGACGACGAACGCGCACAATTGATCGGCGATCTCGACCGCATTCCAAAGCTGGTCGAAATTCTGAAGCTGCACCTGACGGACGCCAATTCCAGCACCGAAGCAGGCTCTCTGGAAATCATCGGGGCACTCCGCAAAATCCGTCAGGGTAGCCAGGAGCTCCTGGACAGCCTGCAGGATCAGCGCGGTCAGGCGGAGGCGATCTCGATCGCGCAGGCAAACCGTCTGGTCCACAATGAAAGCGTCATCAACAAGCTGATTGCCTATGCCGCGGAACGCATGGCCATCACCTATGACGAATCCGAGCGGATCAAGACGACGGTCAACCACGTCAAAGGCCTCAGCGGCCTGACCAGTCTGATTCTGAATATCGCCAAGCAAACAAACATGCTTGCACTCAATGCCGCAATCGAAGCCGCGCGCGCTGGCAGTGCGGGGCGTGGGTTTGCGGTCGTCGCCGACGAGGTGCGCAAGCTCGCCAAGGCGACTGAAGAAGTCACGACGGAAATTGACCGGAAAATCACGGCGATCGCTGAACACGTTTCCGTCAATCTTGCCGGGATGGCGCAAGGGGCCCGCGCCGAGGCGGAAGGGACGATGCTGCGCGAGATCGCGCAGGACTTCGAATCCATGAGCGCCGCATTCAACGCCCTGAGCAGTTATCTCAACGATACCACGGCGCGCTCCAGGCAGATGGGTGAAGGCGTGCATGCGGACATCCTCACGGCGCTTTCGAACATGCAATACCAGGACGTGTCACGTCAGCAGATCGAACAGGTGATTCGCGGGCTGGATGGATTGACCACCTATTTCGGTGCCGTCAAATCCACGCTCGATGGTCGCAGCCAGGGAGAGCGTTTGCCGCAGTTGCAAGATCGTATCGATGGCCTCCGTGACGGCTATGTGATGCAAAGCCAGCATTCCGCGCACGATTTAGCGATGGGGGCTGACGTCAAGGATGACGAAAACCTGCCGGACATCGAGCTGTTCTGAGTTTTCCAATGCACGTGATCGCCGTCTCAAACCGAAAGGGTGGAACTGGCAAGACCACCGTTTGCGTGAATCTTGCGAGCGAACTGGCGGCGCGCGGCCATCGCGTATTGCTGATCGATCTGGATTCTCAGGGCCATTGCGCCGTCGGCCTCGGCATAGCGGCGTCCGCGGAATGGTCGACCATTCACCACGTCCTCGCAACTGGCGGCAATCTCGATGACGCGATCAGGCCGACGCCGCAGCAGAACCTCTGGTTGGCGGCCGCGGATCCTCAATTTGAGCACGGACGACTCGGCGGCGATGCGCAGGCCCTGCGGCGCGCCATGCTTTCCGCCATGCTCGGCAATCGCTTCGATTTTGTTTTCATCGATACTCCGCCGTCGCTCGACTCACTGTTGATCAACGGACTGACTGCAGCCGACCGTCTTCTTATTCCATTTGTACCTCACCCATTATCATTCCACGGGATACGACAACTGGCGAAATTGTTGTTCTCGGTGATCTCCCGCGACAACGCATCGCTGAAGATTCTAGGTTTTCTGCCTGTCATGGCGGCCGAGCATGTACGGCAGCATCGTGCGATGTCGGTGCAGGTTGCCCGTGAGTTCGGCGCGGCCCGCATGCTCCCGCCCATTCGTATGGACATTCGCCTGGCTGAGGCGTTTGGCGCCGGCGTCCCGATTCGCGCGTACGCGCCGGCATGCCGTAGCAATGAAGATTTTCAATCGTTGGCTGGAGATGTTGTGGGCCGGTTGGAATGCCCTGCTGTAACATAGGCCGCGCTGCGTCGCTACCTGTGCAGCGCCCGCCAGCTGCCGCCGTCACGGTTTTCAGCCCGTTCGTGGCTCTCGGTGGCAAATCGGGATGACGAGGTATTTGATGCCGTTCACAAACTGGCGCGACACCATGGAAATCGGCGTCGGCAAGCTGGATGCCGATCACAAGGGATTGCTCGACATCATGAACTTGTTGTATGACGCGATTCAGGACCATCGCGGGCAAGATGTCCTCGGCCCGCTGATCGATCGATTGGTCGATGCTTACAACGTGCATTTTGCACATGAAGATAAATTGTTCCAGCGTACGCGCTATCCGTTGGCGAGACAGCATCGCGCGGAGCATGACTTGCTCCGGGATCGTCTGGGCGCGATTCGCGATCAGCATCGAGTCAAACCCGATGCATCGATTTCCTTGTCGACGCTGGCATTCCTGCGCGACTATCTGGTCGGGCATATCCAGGGGTTCGATACGCAATTCGCGGAATTTGTGCGCACCGCAGGCAGCACCAAAGAGCGACCAGACCCGCGCTGACCGCGGCGCAGCGCCGTAAGACGCGGCAGTCTCAGACTGCCCCGCACCCGACAGATTGGGTCTGGACGCCGAGAAGCACGTGCAGGTCACCGGCGGTGCGATCGACGCCGCGCTTCCCAACCATCAGCCCATGCCATTCCTCGAACTGCTTTTTCTTGCCGCCATCTGGGGGGCGTCCTTTTTGTTCCTGCGCCTCGCCGTCCCCGACTTCGGGCCGGTACCCCTGATCGCGCTCCGCGTAGGCGTCGCCTCACTGGTGTTGCTCCCGATCCTGCGCACCACCGCGGCGCGCTCCGAGTTTCGTCGCCATCTCTGGCCGCTGCTGGTGGTCGGAATCACCAACTCCGCGTTGCCATTCACCTTGTTTGCCGCGGCAGCGCTCCAACTGGGCGCCGGCTTCGAAGCCATCATCAATGCCACGACTCCACTGTGGGCAGCAGTACTGGGTGTGACATTGTTCGGCGCCTCGATTCGTCGGGCACAGATCGTGGGGCTCAGCGTCGGCCTGCTTGGCGTCATCGTTCTCGTGGACAAGCAGCCTGGCCTTTCGCTCAACGCCGACCACTGGGCTGTCGCCGCTGCAATGCTGGCTCCCATGTCTTATGGCTATGCCGCGCATTACGCCCGCCGCCACCTCGTCGGTGTCGATCCCGTCATCACCGCCCTCGGCAGCCAGTTGACCGCCGCCGTGCTGCTGGCCTTGCCGGCAGCACTCGCGTGGCCCGCGCACGCGATCCACGGTGGCATCTGGGCCGCCGTGCTGGCGCTCGGCGTGCTGTGCACCGGCCTGGCCTACGTCATGTACTTTCGCCTCGTGGCACGTGTGGGGGCAGCCCATGCGGCTTCGGTCACATTTCTCATCCCGGCTTTTGGCATGCTCTGGGGGGCGCTGTTCCTGCACGAAGCCATCACTGGCGCCATGCTGGCAAGTTGCGCCATCATCCTGGCGGGAACCGGCCTGGCGAGCGGCCAGTGGCGGCGACGATCGGATCCGCGGGCGAGGGCATGACGCTGAACAACAGACCGGAACGCAGCGCTTGAAAATACGCGCTTGCTCGGCAGGTGGTCAGGCACCTTCGTTGTTCAGCTGCGCCGTGCCGCTGAGAGCTCGCGCGCGGAAAACCTTGCATGCGTGCTCGCCGCGCCGCGCGTCACAACTTTTCTACGTATATGCGCAACACTTCGTTCAACGACCATCAAAAAACTGTTTTTCGAAGGATCGGCTGCAAAAAATTAAGATGCATTTCATTATCCATTGAAATTTTTTGCTACTGCGATACATCGCCTGCTTTCGCTCCATGTAACGCACCATCTGGAGCCTTACCTACTCCATGTCAATTCAGTGACCGGATTTATGGGAGCACGCTTGTGGTTTTGCTATGATCGCGGCCATTCCTGCCTCGGGTCCGAACACCTTGTCTTCGCTGAGTTGCGCCGTTGCTGATTTGCTGGAGAGTCTGCAAGCCTGGCGCCTGTGGTCGCTGCTCGGCTGGCTCGAGATCCGCCAGCGCTACTCCCGCTCCAAGCTGGGACCGTTATGGCTGACCATCAGCATGGGGGTTATGGTCGGAACGCTGGGCTTGGTGTACGGCACCCTGTTCGGGCAAAAACTTGGCAATTACCTGCCACTGATCGCGACGGGACTTGTGATCTGGACTCTGTTCTCCACGACGGTCAGCGAAGGCGGTCGTGCCTACATTTCCAGTGCCAACTACATCCGTCAGGTCCGCACGCCACGGCTGCTCTACATCCTCCAGGTGGGGTGGCGCAATGGAGTGATTTTCGCGCACAACTTCGTGATCGTCGTCGTCGTTCTGGCCATCTTCGGCGTCAAGTCCTGGGCCGCGTTCCCGCTGTTCATTCCCGGCCTCGTGCTATTGATGCTGAATGCGCTGTGGATCGCGGCGTTCGTGGGCTTGCTTGCGGCACGTTTTCGTGACCTCCCACAGATTGTCGAAGCATTGTTGCAAGTTTCCTTTTATGTCACACCCATCCTCTTCAGTGGCCAGATGCTGAGCGGCAAGCACCACTGGATCGTCGAGTTCAATCCTCTGGCATACCTCATCGACGTCGTGCGCGAGCCGCTCCTCGGTCTCAGCCCGTCGACGACGACCTGGGGCGTGAGCGCGGGGATGGCCGCGGCGGGCTGGCTGCTCGCCCTGGCGGTGACCGGGCGCTATCACAAGCGCATCCCCTATTGGGTCTGACGCCAATACTGCCAAGAGGCCCACTGCCGATGTCCGCCAGCGTCACCCTGACCAATGTTCACCTCGATCTGCCAATTTTCGATGTGTCCGCACAATCGCTCAAAAAACGCGTCATGCGGCTAGGCCGGCGCAACCGCATCGCGGAAGACAACACCGGGGTCGTGATCGTCAAGGCCATCGACGACCTCACGCTCAAGCTTGAGAGCGGCGACCGCCTCGGGCTGATTGGCCACAATGGTGCGGGCAAAAGCACCTTGCTGCGCGTCATGGCAGGCATCTATCCACCAACCGCGGGGGCGATCGAGGTCCGAGGCAAAGCGGTTCCGCTGCTCGACATCGCACTTGGCATGGATGACCAGTCGACCGGGCGGCAAAACATCCGGTTGCGCGGCTTGCTGCTCGGCATGACAGACGCCGAAATTCGCCGCAAGGCCGAAGAAATCGCCGAGTTCACGGAACTGGGCGACTACCTCGACTTGCCGCTACGCACCTATTCGAGCGGTATGCGTGTAAGGCTGGCGTTCGCGATTTCGACAGCCGTCGAAGCAGAGATCCTGTTGCTCGACGAAGTGCTCGGAGTCGGCGACGCCAGCTTCCAGGAAAAAGCAAACCGGCGACTGCAAGGGCTTCATGATCGCGCCGAAATCGTCGTGCTTGCGATCCACTCCAGCGAAGCCATCCGCAGGACGTGCAACAAGGCACTGTGGATGGAGCGGGGCCGGATGCGGATGTTCGGGGGTGTGGACGAGGTGCTGGAGGCATACGATGGTGCGACAAACGCCAGCGCGCTGGCGCCAGACGGGGTGCAGTGATGTCCAGTCGTCAGGTTGGCGCCTGCGTGCTCAGTTTTTCCGGCATTTGATCATGGTGTATTGAACCTGCCTGCCACCCAGACGACGAAAGCCAAATGTAAAGGATTCGAATTGAAAGCCGTTATTCTTGCGGGTGGACTCGGAACCCGTTTAGCCGAGGAAACTGATCAACGACCGAAGCCAATGGTGGAAATTGGCGGAAATCCGATCATCTGGCATATCATGAAAATCTACGCAGCGCATGGAATCAATGATTTCGTGGTTTGCTGCGGTTATAAGGGTTATGTGATCAAGGAGTACTTCGCAAACTACTTCCTGCACACATCGGACGTGACATTCGATCTGGCGTCGAACCGGATGGAAGTGCTGCAGCGCAAGGCTGAGAATTGGCGCGTGACCCTGGTTGACACCGGGGAACTGACGCAGACAGGAGGTCGTCTCAAGCGCGTCGCTCCCTACCTGGGTGACGCAGACTTCTGCATGACCTATGGCGACGGGGTCGGCAACATTGACATCACCGCACTGCTGGCGTTCCACCAAGCCCATGGGCGACACGCCACGATGACGGCCACCCAGCCCCCAGGACGCTTCGGTGCCATTGAACTGCATGGCACGGCCGTTTCCAGATTCCTGGAGAAACCGCATGGCGATGGCGGTTGGATCAATGGCGGCTTCTTCGTTCTTTCCCCGAAGGTGATCGAACTCATCGACGGTGACGACACACCCTGGGAGCGCACACCGCTGGAGCGACTGGCTGCGGCGGGGCAGCTGGAAGCCTTTTTTCACAAGGGTTTCTGGCAGCCAATGGACACACTGAGAGATAAAAAGCATCTTGAATCCTTGTGGGCCGAGGGCACTGCGCCCTGGAAGGTCTGGCCATGACCTCGGGTTTCTGGCATGGGCGCCGCGTGTTCCTCACCGGACACACCGGATTCAAGGGCAGTTGGATGACGCTGTGGCTGCAGTCGCTCGGCGCCTCGATCACCGGCTATGCACTGGAGCCGCCAACCCGGCCCAGTCTGTTCGAACGTGCGAGTGTGGCGCAAGGCATCACATCGCACATCGCCGATGTCCGCGACGCGGAAACGCTCAGCGCGCACCTGGCCGCCGCCGAACCGGAGGTCGTCATCCACATGGCGGCACAGCCACTGGTCCGTGCGTCCTACCGCGACCCGGTGCTGACCTATGCCACGAACGTCATGGGTACGGTGCACCTGCTCGAGGCGGTGCGTGCCACGCCGACGGTACGTGCCGTGGTTGTCGTGACCAGCGACAAATGCTACGAGAATCGCGAGTGGGTCTGGGGCTACCGTGAAGACGAGGCCATGGGTGGGTTCGATCCTTACAGCAGCAGCAAGGCTTGCGCCGAACTTGTCACTTCCGCGTGGCGGCGCTCGTATCTTGCGCCTGAGGTCGGCGTTGCCTCGGCGCGAGCTGGCAACGTCATCGGCGGTGGCGACTGGGCCGCTGAGCGCCTGATTCCAGACATGATCCGCGCCTTCGGTGCGTCACGGCCCGCACACATCCGCAACCCACAGGCGATCCGCCCCTGGCAGCACGTGCTGGAGCCCATCAGCGGCTACCTGCAGCTGGCTGAACGGCTCTACCACGCCCCTGCCCAGTACGCCGGAGGCTGGAACTTCGGGCCGGCCGAAGAAGACGCGCGGCAGGTGCAATGGATCGCGCAACGCCTGGTTGAACTCTGGGGTCAAGGTGCGGCCTGGGCACGCGACGCACTGCCGCAATTGCATGAGGCGCATCACCTCAAGCTCGACTGCGCCAAAGCCCGCAGCGCGCTCAACTGGCAGCCCAGATGGACGCTTGCCACGGCCCTGCAACGCATCGTTGAATGGCACAAGGCCGAAAGCACGGGCGCCGACATGCGCGCCTTCACGCTCAAACAAATCGAGGACTATGCACAATGAGCCAAGCAATCGCGATGGACGGCAATGCATCGGACAAGCAGCGTCTGCGCACGCAGATCCTGGAGTTGGTCGATCGCTACGCAAAGCTGGAATTTGCGCCTCGGGAGTTCAAGCCCGGCCATGACGCCGTGCCACCCTCGGGCAAGGTGCTGGGCGCGGCTGAGTTGCGCAACATGGTGGAAGCGTCGCTTGATGGATGGCTGACTGCCGGCCGCTTCAACACAATGTTCGAGGCTCGTCTGGCCGACTTTCTTGGCGTCAAACATGTGTCGACCGTGAACTCGGGCTCATCCGCCAATCTGGTGGCGTTCTCGGCACTGACCTCGCCAAGACTTGGCGCGCGAGCAATCAAACCCGGTGACGAGGTGATCGGCGTCGCCGCCGGTTTTCCGACGACAGTCAACCCGATCATTCAATTCGGCGCCGTACCTGTTTTCGTCGACGTCGAACTCGGCACCTACAACGTGCAGGCAGATTTGATCGAAGCGGCAATCTCGCCGAAAACCCGCGCCATCATGCTGGCCCACACGTTGGGCAACCCCTACAACCTGGAGGTTGTCGCTGCGCTTTGTAAAAAACATGATCTCTGGCTGATCGAGGACTGTTGCGACGCTCTCGGCGCGACCTACCAGGGACGCAAGGTCGGAACGTTCGGAGATATAGGAACGTTGAGTTTCTATCCGGCGCACCATATCACGATGGGCGAAGGCGGCGCAGTATTCACCAACAATGACGAACTCAAGGTCATCATGGACTCGTTCCGTGACTGGGGCCGGGACTGTTATTGCGCCCCTGGAAAAGATAATACATGCAATAAACGCTTCTGCTGGCAACTCGGCGACCTTCCCTACGGCTACGACCACAAATATACATATTCCCATCTTGGTTATAATCTGAAAATATCCGACATGCAGGCTGCCTGCGCACTGGCGCAGATGGACCGACTGGATGCGTTCATCGCGGCGCGACGCGCCAACTTCGATCACCTGCATGAACGCCTTGCGAGCTGCGAGGAATTCCTGATCCTGCCCGAGGCCACCGCGCAGTCCAAACCATCGTGGTTCGGTTTTCCAATCACGCTGCGCGCCGACGCGCCCGTATCGCGCGTTGATCTGCTGACTTATCTCGATCAAAAAAAGGTCGGCACGCGTCTGCTGTTTGCAGGTAATTTGTTGCGCCAACCCTACATGCGGGGGCGCAACGTTCGCGTGGCATCTGAACTGGCAAACACTGACATCGTGATGAACCGGACTTTCTGGATCGGTGTATACCCGGGGCTGGATGGCGCCATGCTCGACCATGCCGCCGACTGCATCGAAACCTTTCTCGGGGTCCGTTTCGAATGAACGCATCCGTTCGCCCCCAGCGACTGCTGCTGTTCGGCGGCACCGGCGCGATCGGGAGTGCCATCGCGGCGCGCTTCGCCGCCGAAAGCTGGAACGTCGTTGTCGCCACACGTGGCGCCCCACGCAGCGAAGAGCAGTCGCGCTGGGATCCGCTGACCCAACCCCAGGCCCCCGCGGAGGTGGCAGCGAAGGGCCCGTTTGATGCCGTGTGCTGGGCCCAGGGTGCCAACCGCAACGACAGTGTGTACGACGTCGATCTCGATGCGCATCTGGATCTGTACCGCGCCAACTGCCTGTTCATCGTCGCCGCGTTGCGCGCGCTGCTTGACGGCGGGCTTCTCGCACGCCCGGCACGGCTGTGCGTGATCAGTTCGATCTGGCAGGACATCGCGCGTCAGTCCAAGCTGTCCTATGGCATGACCAAGGCGGCGCTGCGCGGGCTGGTGCTGTCGGCCGCCAACGACCTCGCGCGGGACGGCCATCTGGTCAACGCTGTGCTGCCCGGCGCACTGGATACCCCAATGACCCATGCCAATCTTTCCCCGACGCAACTCGGCAGACTGGTTGCTGGCACCCAGTTCGGGCACCTTGCCGGGCTTGGCGACGTCGCCTCGACCGTGCATTTCCTGTGTTCGGCCGCCAATACCGGCGTCACCGGGCAATTCATCAAAGTCGATTTGGGCTACTCAGATGTCCGTATCGTTTGATATTCGTTCAAGCTTGCGCAGCTACGGTGTGCGCATCGGCCACGGCACGCTGCGTACCCACCTGGCGGCGCAGCGCGACGCCTTCCTCCTTTGCGATGCGCGCATTGCGGCGGCGCAACCGGCGTTGAGAACCGAACGCTGCATCACCATCGAGGCGGATGAATCGCGCAAGACCCTGACCACGGTTGCCGAAGTGATCGAGCGCCTGCGTGAGCTCGGCGCCAACCGGCAGAGCACCCTGGTGGCCATCGGCGGTGGCATCGTGCAGGACGTGGCCACCTTCGTCGCCTCGACCTACATGCGTGGCATTCACTGGAGCTATCTGCCGACGACGCTGCTGGGGATGGTCGACTCCTGCCTCGGCGGGAAATCCTCGATCAACGTCGGCCGGTTCAAGAACATCGCGGGCAACTATTTTCCGCCCTGGGAGATCGTGATCGACACCGCGTTCTGCGCCAGCCTGCCGTCCACGCAGCGTATCGCGGGGCTGTGTGAGGCCGCCAAGATCTGCTTCGCCGCCCGTACCGACGCCTTCGCGCGCTACCTCGAACTGGTTCCGGACGCTGGCGCGCTCGACGACACGGCGCGCCTGGGGGCGGTGATCGAACTGAGTCTGCGCACCAAGCAGACCTTCGTCGAGGATGACGAATTTGACCGCGGCGTGCGCCTGCTGCTGAACTTCGGCCACACTTTCGGTCACGCGCTGGAGGCTGCAAGCGGATTCGCCATCAGCCATGGCGTCGCGGTCGGGATCGGCACCCTGGCGGCGCTGGACCTTTCGACCCGCATCGGTCTGTTCAGCAACGTGCCCGACCGTGCGCGACTGCTGGCGCGGCACATGCTCGCCCTGCTGTCCCAGGTCCCCGATCTGCCCGCCGCGCTGGCCACATTTGACGTGAACGCCGCCATGCGCGCCTTCAATGTCGACAAGAAACACCGCAGCGACGCCTATGCGTTGATCCTGATCGGTGCCGACGGTCACCTCGTGCGCCACCTCCTGCCCCGCGACCACGCCACCGTGACACAGCTCGAGGCAACGTTCGCGCAACTGAAGGACTCCCTCCAATGAAATACAGCGACCGCATTGCCGACTGGCTGGTGGAGCTCGGCTACACGCATTGCTTCTACGTCGGTGGCGGCAACATCATGCACCTGCTGGAAAGCCTGAGCAGGCGCCTGGACTGCCGCGCCGTGATTCACGAGGTGGCCGCCGGTATCGCCGCCGAATACTTCAATGAAAGCGGTCACGGGGGCAAGGCGCTGGCCCTGGTCACCGCCGGCCCGGGTCTGACCAATGTTGTCACGGCGCTCGGAGGCGCGTGGCTGGAGAGCCGCGAATTGCTGCTGATCGGTGGCCAGGTCAAGACCACCGATCTGTCGCGCGGCACGCTGCGCCAGCGCGGCATTCAGGAAATCGACGGTGTGGCTGTGGCCAAGCCACTGTGCAAGGCCTCGGTGCTTGTCGACACTCCGCTGCCGTTCGCCGCGTTCGCAGCCCTGGTGCACAGCGCCGGCGAACCGCGCAAGGGCCCTGTGTTTCTCGAGATCCCGCTCGACGTGCAGGCTCGCGATGTCGATTTTGTCGACGAGCCGGTGACGTGGTCAGCACCCCCGCGCGTCGCCGAGCCCGATCTGACCCGCGTCGCCGCGATGGCGCGCGCGGCGCGGCGACCGTTGTTGCTGCTGGGCGGCGGCGTGTCGCGTCAGGTGGCACGAAACCTCGCAGCGCGGCTTACCGCCAGCGGTCTGCCCGTCGCCACGACCTGGAACGCGGCCGACCGCGTCGATGCCTCCAGCCCCTGTTACGTCGGCCGCCCCAACACATGGGGACAGCGCAGCGCCAATCTCGTGCTTCAGCAAGCCGACCTGCTGATCGCGCTGGGGACGCGATTGGGCATGCAGCAGACGGGTTTCAACTGGCAGGCCTTCGTCTCCAACGGCAAGGTGGTGCAGGTGGACATCGACCCGGCGGAGCTGACCAAGGGACACCCCCGCGTCGACCTGGCGCTCTGCGGCGACGCTGACGACATGCTCGCGCGCCTGCTCGGAGCCGACCTCGGCGATCACCGCGCATGGCTGGCCTACGCGCGCAACGTGCGGGCCGCGATCCCAGCGGTCGAGGATGTGAACAGGACCGGCGAGGGCTACATATCCCCCTATGTGTTCGCCGAGCACCTGTCCGATCTGTGCTGTGCGAACGATGTTGTGATTCCGTGCAGCAGCGGTGGAGCTTTCACCGTGATGATGCAGACTTTCCGCCAGAAGTCAGGTCAGATCATCGTCACGAACAAGGGCCTCGCTGCAATGGGCTACGGCCTGTCAGGCGCCATTGGCGCCGCGTTTGCCCACCCGGACCGCCGGGTGGTGCTGATCGAGGGCGACGGCGGGTTTGCGCAGAACCTGCAGGAAATCGGCACCGCGGCGATCAACAACCTGAACTTGAAGATGTTCATCTTCGATGACGCGGGATACGCTTCCATTCGGATGACCCAACGCACCTATTTTCAGGGCCGCTACGTCGGCTGCGACCGCAGCACAGGCCTCGGTCTGCCCGACTGGGACAAGCTGTTCGCGGTCTGGAACGTGCCGATGCTGCGTCTCGGCCCGGGCTTCGAGCAGCAAGCAGTCTTTCACGCGTGCTTCAACGCTCCGGGACCGGCCGCGTTCGTGGTCAGCATCGATCCCGCGCAGACCTATCTGCCGAAAATCGCCAGCCGCATCACAGCCGGCGGTGCCATGGAATCAAACCCGCTTCACCGCATGACGCCGGAACTCGATGCCGAATTGCTCGGTCGCATTGGTTTGTATCTGCCGGATTGACCTCACCCGCCCTTCATTCATTTTCTGACCTTACCTAGGAAGATCATCATGAATTCACGTGAACGCCAGATGCTTGACATTCTCAAGCGCTGCCGCGCCGAGTTTGGCTGCGTAGCGGTCAAGGCGGAATTTGAGGCCGAAGGCACACGCACCGACGAACTGCTGCGCCTGATCGAGCTGGCTCGCCGTGCCGATCTCAAATTCGCGCTCAAGATCGGAGGCTGCGAGGCCATGCGCGACCTGCTCGAGAGCAAACTCATCGGGGTCGAATATATCGTCGCGCCGATGATCGAGACCCCGTACGCCCTGAGCAAGTTCATCGATGCCAAGAACAAGGTCTACAACGACGACGAGGCGCGAGACACCGAGTTTCTGTTCAATCTCGAGACCATTGGCGGCTTTGGCAACCTGGAAGGCATGGCTGAAACGGCGCGAGCGCCGCGGGGGGTGGCCGGGATCGTGTTCGGAAGAGTTGATTTCTCGATGTCGAACGGCTGGTCTCGCGACGCCATCAATACCCAGGAAGTCACCGATTTCTGCAAGCGTACGGCCGAAGTGTGCAAGCGTGACGCGCTGGACCTCGTGGTCGGCGGCGGCGTGTCGATGGATGCCTTGCCAGCGCTGCGCCAGATCGCCGAAATCCACCTCACCCGCTTCGAGACCCGCAAGGTCATCTTCAGCAGCGAGGCCCTGAAACGTCCGAACATGGAGCATGGCTTGCTGCAGGCCGTGCATTTTGAACTGTTGTGGCTGCTCAACAAGCGCGACTACTACGGTGTGATTCACGCAGAAGACGCCAAGCGCATTGAAATGCTCGAGAGCCGCTGGCACGTTCTGTCAGGCGAGAAGTAAGACCCGCGCCCGCATGCCATCCACCCCGTCCATGCTGACCGCTGATGCGCTGCGACTGCCTCGAGCGCTGGAGGAGCGACTGCGCGCCTGCGGGTTGCGCTTCCTCGTCACGGGCGCCTCGGGCTGGATCGGCATGGCAACGCTGGAGATGTTGTTCAGCGCGCTGGGAGCAGATGCGGCGCAAAGGGTCATCGCCTTCGGCTCTGCCCCACGCGTACTCGCTCTGCGCAACGGCACGCGTGTCCAGCAGCGACCGCTGGCAGACCTGCAAGTCCTCGCGCCGGCGCCCACCATGCTGCTGCATTACGCATTTCTCACGCGCGACCGCGTCGCCGGCATGCCGTTGGAAGACTATGTGAGCCGCAACCGCGCCATCTCGGACCTGGTCGAGTCTTGCGCTCGCAGCCTCGGGGTGACGGCTGCACTGGTGCTGTCCTCGGGCGCCGTCTACACCCGCGACGGCGGTCTGGTGACCGATTTTCCGACCAACCCTTACGGCGCCCTCAAGCTGGAAGACGAAATCCGCTTCTCGCGCTGGGCAGAGGACACTGGTGCCGCGCTGGTGCTGCCGCGCCTGTTCAACCTTTCGGGCCCCTACATCAACAAGCTGGATACGTATGCGCTGGCGACCCTGATACGCGCCACGCAACGCGGTGAGCACATGCGCATTCGCGCGGCGCATACGGTCGTGCGCTCCTACACCGCAGTCGCCGATCTGCTCGCGACCGCGTTGTGGCGGTTGAGCCGGAACCAGTCCGGAGCCTGGCGCTTCGACACCGCGGGCGAGACCGAGATCGAGATCGGTGACCTGGCGCAACTCGTGCGGCAAACGCTCGGCAGCACGAGCGGAATCGAGCGGCCACCGCGCGACCCGGTCGGCATCGACCGCTACGTGGGCGAGGGCGCCGCCTACGCGGCTTTGCTCGCAGAGGCGGGCATCACGCCACAAGCACTGGCGCGGCAGATCGTCAACACCGCCGCCGATCTGGAACGTCGCTTTCCATGAGCCCGGCATCATCGACGCAACCAGACGCGCAAGCTGCGGCGGACCGCCTGCTGCCGCGCCAGCGCTCCCCCTATTACGTCGTCGCCCCCAATTACATCCGCGCCTCGGCCGGCATCAAGGCCCTGCACATGCTCTGCCACGCGCTGAACCGCGCTGGCGAGACCGCCTACATGGTGATTCATCCCTTCTACCCGCGCCCGGATCGGGCCACACATCCCTACCTGCTGACCCCGCTGCTGGACGCGGCACGGCTGCAGCAACATTACGATGATGGCGTCTGCCCCATCACCGTGTACCCGGAAACAGTGCACGGCAACCCCTTCGGTGCGCCGCTGGTTGCACGCTACCTGCTGAATTTCCCTGGCCTTCTCGGGGGCACCACCAGCTTCCCGCCTGAGGAAATCTGCGTTGCCTATTCGGAGCGCATCGCCGATGCCGTCCCTGACGTGGCGTCGACGCTGTTTCTGCCTGCATCGGATCCGGCCTTGTTCACGCTGGAGCCGCGCCAGGCACGCGCTGGAACCTGCTTCTACGCCGCGAAATACCAGGAAGTTCACCACGGCCAGTTATTCGAGATCACCCGCGACAGCGTCGAGATCACCAGGTTGCGGCCGGATTCGCAGACACCGGAAGCGATTGCGAGCCTGTTCCGATCCAGCGAACTGTTCTATTGTTACGAAAATTCTGCGCTCATCATCGAAGCGCTGTTGTGCGGCTGCCCCGTGGTAATGCTCCCCAACCCTTACCTGGACCAGTCCATCGGTGAAGCGGAGATCGGACGCGACGGTATCGCGTGGGGTGCTGACCCGGCGGAGATCGCGCGTGCCAGGGCCACGGTGGAACAAGGTCGCGCCAACTACCTCGCATGTTTCCCGCGCTTCGAAGCGCAATTGAGACGCTTCATTGCTGTGACCCAGGCGCGTGCCGCCGTATCCACCTACGCGCGGATGCTGGAAGTGCCGCACCTGCGCCACCCCGGACGCCTGGCCAGACTGGTGGCGACCTGGGAACTCACCCGTGCCATGCTGCGCGCGCGCGGCACGGTCGCAACGCTGCTGAGTATCAGCTCGCGCCTGCGGCGCAAGGGCTTTACCCTGCCCTGACGCGACGTCAGCCTCGGGCCTGCACATCCATCCCCCACGATGAAGCCGCTTCTGACAATCTGCGTTCTGACCTACAACCGTGCCATTCAGGTTGATGCTCTGCTGCTGTACCTGCGCCGCAGCCTGCTGCCCGCCCACGGCAACGACGTGGAACTGCTGGTGGTCAACAACTGCTCCACCGACGATACCTCGAGGCTGCTTGCCCGGCACGTGCGCGAGGGATTGCGCGTCATCGACCGTGTGCAATTCCTGCCCACGGCCGAGGAAAACATGCTCGGATCGCTCGAATACTGTTCGGGCGAATACACATGGTTCCTCGGCGATGACGATTACCCGAACGTTGACGCTTTCGAACAGCTCCTGGAGCACCTGCGCACCGGAACCCCTGATCTGCTCGTCTCCAACACCGCATCAATCGACGAGCGCGGGGTCGTGCTCAACGACAGTATCGTGCACCTGGAGTGCGCAAGCGTGGACCTCGGCACCGAGGAACTCGTTGCTGCCACCGGCATGCTGGCGCTGATGGCGGGAATATCACGCCTGGTGATGCGCACGTCGCGCGTGCGTGCGGTCGACGGACAGTCTTATCTTGCCATCCAGACCGTATACGCCCATGTGTTCTGGCTGCTCGCCGCGTTCCGAGGCTGCCCGGTGCGCGTGCTTGGTATGCCCCTGCTGAAATACACGACGCTGGCGCCTGACGCCGATCTGCTGCGGTTTCTCAAGCTGCAACAACGCACCGGTGTCGGCCGTTACACCTATTGGAGCTTCGGCCTTGCGCGGCTGATCGGGCACGCGCTGAACGAGGGGGTGCTGCCCACCGATGTCGTGTGCCGTGCCTTCGACCTCACCAATGACGGCCGCCACTCCCGTCTGCTCGACAGTTTGGTGCTCTACGGATGCAAGCAGGTGTTGTCGCACTTCAGATACGGAGGTGTCGAGACGGTCGGCGCGGAAGACTATGCCCACTGGCGCGACCTCGTACTGGGGCTGGATCCTTCCTACCTGCCCGCGGTGCGCGTCATTGATGCCATCCACGCGCGCGCCGGGGAAGTCGCTCCGCGCGGCGTGCGTCGCCGTATCGCTGCTTCGCGCTTCGAGGCCCGGTTCATGACGCTATGGAGCGCACTGCTGGGTGAGGATCGCATCCGGAGCACGCTGTTCCGAGGCAGCATTCACGGCTTCGACCTGTACCGCGGACCGCTTGGCTGGGTTGCGGTTCTGCGAGGTGACAGCGCATTCCCCACTTCGACTGTGCTTCGCCTGGACATCGCCATGCTGTGCGGTGCCGGCCTGCGCGCGCACCGCGAGCGCGAGCCACTGCTGCAGTCCATCGCACGTGAGTCCAACGCGTCGCTTCAGACCCCGCGGCGCAACACGCACAGCAACGCACTGTTGTCGGAATCGATCACCGACGCGGCGCAGCGCGTGGAGGGTGGCATGCATCGATTGAACAGAACCATGGCAGAAGCAATGTTTGTCGTTTCGCTTCCCTATCTGCTGTGCGTCCGGCTGCCTCGCCGGGCCTGGCGCGAGGGCCGGCGCCTGCTTGGCAACCTGCGCTGACCGTGACGGCGCACTGTCCCCCGGCGACACCGCACGTTGCGGCGGTGATCGTGACCTTTCACCCCGATGCGGCGCGCCTCGCGCGCGCCGTACAGGCGCTGCAGCAGCAAGGCTGCAGCATCGTGCTGGTCGACAACGGTGGCAACGTCGATCCGCGCGACGTCGGCGCCGACGGTGCGATCCCGTACTTTCAGCGTATGGAACGCAATGTCGGCATTGGCGCTGCGCTCAATGCCGGAATCGCCATCGCGCGAACCATTGGAGCCACCCATGTCCTGCTCATGGATCAGGACAGCGTTCCTCGCCCAGGCATGCTGACGCGCCTGTTGGCGCATGCCAGCGCGCTCAACCGCCGCGGCGTCCGCCTGGCAGCGATCGGCCCGCGGTTTGCCGACGCCACGTCCGGCCGGCTTTCCCAGCATGTGCGTTTTGCGCGCTGGCATGTGGGGCGGATCGAATGCGGCGCGTCAGAAGACGCAGTCGAGGTGGATTACCTGATCTCATCGGGTTCGTTGATCGAACTCAAGACGGTCGACCTGGTCGGTCAGATGGATGAAACCTTATTCATCGACCACGTGGACACAGAGTGGATCCTGCGCGCACGCGCGCTCGGCCTGCGCGCCTACGGTGCCTGCGATGCATGCATGGAGCACGAACTGGGCGAATTCAGGCGACGCATCTGGCTGCTGCGCTGGCGAGACACGCCGATCCACAAGCCTTTTCGCTACTACTACATCTTTCGCAACAGCCTCGCCCTGTACCGCCGGTCTTATATGCCCCGTGCCTGGATCCGTGTCGACGCCGTACGCTTGTTGCAGATCCTCGTGTACATGAGCCTGTTTCATCCCCAGCGCTGGCAATTCCTGCGCATGGCCCTGCGCGGCATACGCGACGCAATCGCCGGACGCGAAGGCCCCCTTTGAATCCGCCAGAAGGTGCGCAGGCTGGACCTTCACGTCCATGCAGGCCGATGTTGGCGGCCCCACCCACGCGCGGCGAAGCTTGCGGCGGCGCCGGCTGGCAAAATTCGGGGACCATTCTGGCTATGGTGTCAATCCGCCGAAACAAAGATATTTGACTTCCAGATACTCGTCGATGCCATACCTGGATCCCTCACGTCCGATGCCCGACTGCTTGACACCACCGAACGGCGCCACTTCACTGGAGATCAGGCCCGTGTTGATGCCAACCATGCCGCACTCCATCGCCTCTGCCACGCGCCAGATGCGGTTCATGTCGCGGGAATAAAAATAGCCGGCAAGGCCGAATTCGGTATCGTTCGCCAATGCAATCGCCTCGTGCTCCGCATGAAAACGAAACAGCGGCGCCACAGGCCCGAACGTCTCCTCGCGGGCGATCAGCATTCCGGGAATGACGTCCGCCAGAACGGTCGGTTCGTAGTACGAGCCGCCAAGGGCGTGCCGCTGCCCACCCGTCACCACCCTCGCTCCCTTGGCCAACGCATCGGCGATGTGCTCTTCAACCTTGATCAGCGCCCGGTCGTCAATCAGCGGCCCTTGCGTGACATCGTCATCCAGCCCGTTACCAACCTTGAGCCGGCGAACGGCAGCGCCAAGCTTTTCCGCAAAGGCGTCGTAAATGCCGTCTTGCACCAGCAGGCGGTTGGCACAGACGCACGTCTGCCCTGTGTTGCGATACTTGGAGGCCATCGCGCCCTCGACTGCGGCATCGAGGTCGGCGTCGTCGAACACGACAAATGGGGCGTTGCCCCCGAGTTCCATCGACACTCTCTTGACCGTGCCAGCACACTGGGCGATCAGCTTGCGGCCCGTGGCCGTGGATCCGGTGAACGAAAGCTTGCGCACAAGTGGGTTCGCCGTGATTTCACCGCCGATTTCACCCGCATCGCCGGTGAGCACGCTGAATACCCCGGGAGGAACTCCGGCACGTTCGGCCAACGCGGCCAGCGCAAACGCCGACAGCGGCGTCTGCGGGGCCGGTTTGACCACCATCGTGCAGCCTGCGGCAAGCGCCGGACCCACCTTGCGGGTGATCATCGCCGCCGGAAAATTCCATGGCGTGATCGCGGCTGTCACGCCAACCGGCTGTTTGATGACGACGATCCGGCGGTCGGGTGTGAATCCCGGGATGGTGTCGCCATAGACCCGCTTGGCTTCTTCGCCGAACCATTCGAGGAACGACGCCGCATAGGCGATCTCGCCACGTGACTCGGCCAGTGGCTTGCCCTGCTCACTGGTCATGATGTGCGCCAGATCCTCGACATTGGCCATCATCAGATCGGCCCACTGGCGCAGAATCGCCGCACGCTGCTTTCCAGTGCGGTCGCGCCATGCAATCTGTGCCGCGTGTGCCGCAACGATGGCACGTCGCGTTTCCACTGCCCCCATGGCGGGAACATCGGCCAGATGTTCCCCGGTGGCTGGATTGCGCACGGCAATCGTCCCGCCACTGTCGGCAGGCACCCAGGCGCCGTCGACGTAACAAAGCTGGCGAAGCAAACTCGGGTCTTCAAGATTCATGCGTCTCTCCACAACTCACACAGCACACGGGATTGACCGCATGCGCCGTCATTGGTTCAGCTAACTGGACATCGATCAATAGGGTGACGATTGTTCCGGTCGAGAAACAGGGTGTCAACGCGTTTTGCTGGAGAAAAAAGCGATCGTCGAAGCCGCCGAGAATGGCATATTAATCAAACTAACCATGGAGCAGCTCGACCCCCAGCCGACACTCGCGGTGCTGCTTGACGCGCATGCCGCGGCCGCGACTAAGGCAGAACGAAATGTTCTGCCGGCGTTGCGCGAGGAAGCTCGCGCTCCCCCAGGAGCTCCCGCAGCGTGATTTCGATCCCGGTCGACAGTGCCACCAGCGGAAGGTCGTTCGGCATCGAACCAAACGGATCTTCGAGTTCCTCGTTGAGCGCATCCAGGGCCAGGAACGTGTAGGCCACGAACGTCACCATGAAGGGGGTAAGAATGCCTGCATTGCTGAGCAATCCAAACGGCAGCAACAGACAGTAGATGGAAACGGTCCGGTGAATGATGACTGAATAAGCGAAGGGAATCGGCGTATTCGCAATGCGCTCGCACCCCCCCAGAACAGTGGCCAGTTCCGTCAGCCCCTGCTCCATCACTGCCGCGATTTGCGGATGCAGGCCCTCGCGCCGGGCGGCATCTGCAACGGTGTTTCCGAGCGATTGCAAGATCAGCATCGGCCGGCAATGCGCGGCGCGAAGCGCGGCATGCAAGGGCGCGTCGACGACATTGGCCAGTTCGGGAAGCGGATCCGTTCCGCGCAAATGGTGTCGCAGCGCATGCGCGAAACCAATCAGGCGGTAAACGAAGGAGCCCGCCGCCTCGCGATCGTCAACCCATGCAATGTACTGGCGCGACAGGGATCGCGATGCGTTGAGCATGGAACCCCAGAGTTTTCTGGCTTCCCAGTACCGCTCATAGCTCGCCGTGTTGCGAAAGCCCAGAAAGATGGCGAGCGCGACACCGATCGATGTGAACGGCACATAGGTCAAGCCGACCCGCCATCCAAACAGATCGCCGCGCGTGAACGTCACCACCCCGGCAAGGGCCGCAACGATTGCGAGCTGCATCCAGATTTGAGGCAGCACCGAGCCCCGAACCACGAACAGCATGCGAAGCCAGGACATGCGTGGTCGGACGATCATTGGATTTCAGAGCGTTGGGAGTCAGGCATATTCGGCCGATTGCTGAAGTCGTTGCAGCAGGCGCCACCGGTGATAAGCACCGGCGACCGCAATTGCTCGGTCAGATCGCGCGGGCTCAAAAAGCGCCGCCAATCGCGTTGACTGTCTGAGCAATGATGAAAACGTTGAAGAAAAACGCCACCACGCTCTGCATCAGGGCCATGCGGCGCGTGCGTGGGTCGGCGATCGACACGTCCGAGGTCTGGAATGTCATGCTGAGAATGAGCGAAAAGTACACGTAGTCCCAATAGTCAGGCGCCTGCGATCCGGGGTAGAGCAGCGCCGGCTCGCCAGCCCGGCGCGCGAGCAGGTCAGCGTGCGCGCATGCCTGTGCGAACACCATGCCGAAGAACAGCCAGCTCAGGACGACGCTGAGTGCCGCCAGCAGCAACTCGGGATGCGATGCGTGCGCATTGCCCTGAAGCGCGGTGTGGAGGGCGACGAGGACCATGCCCGAGATGAGCAGGCTGAAGACCAGCACGATCCACCGCCCTGCGCGCGCATCAAACGCGCCTGTGCGCGTTTTTCTTGTTGCGCCTGTGCTCTGGCCTGCCCCGATGCGATCCCGGCCTTGGAGCGTGCAGGCTTGAGCTTCGACTCAACGCGTAGCTTGGTGCTGCGCCTGCCCGCTTCTTCTTGCCGTCTGCGTGTTTCCTCCATGTAGCTCTCGAAGGAAAGATCGCGCATTTTGGTAAAGCCCATGACGCCTTCGTTCCATGTGTAACGAAGGGCGCCGCGCCCGCCGCCGCCGTCGAAACTGGTTTCTTGCGTGCGACGGCGGTTGACACCCGGGCGAAGCGTGGCCTGTGAGATCCATGTGTCGGTTAGATAAAATTTTGGCGAACTACTGACGGCGCGAAGCACGTAGTCCAGCTGGGCAACCGGGAAAAATTCTGGCGTAAACCTTCCGCCTCGCCCTTCGCGTTGGGCGATGCAGAAGCGACTTTGCGTGAGCGCCGAACGCCCGTGGAGAGCGTGCGCGTCCTCGTGCAGATCGAGGCTTAATTGCTGTTGCGCTGCCACGGTGTCATCCCCTGGGGGTTGCACGGGCAGGCCGAATCGCTAAAATTCGTCATGTCCATTCCATTCCAATGGACCGTCCTCGCGAGTTGGTAGCTCAAACAGGACGGCGGTACGTAATTCGCCGATCTACAACAACGACCGGAATGCGGCAATTGTCTGCCCGGCTCGATGCGAAGTCAACAGCCCGATCAGGCGTAACTGCTTGATCGGGCTTGTTTTTTCCGTTTTTCCCTTTGTTTGTAAGGGAATTCTGGCGATGGGGTTGCGTTGTGCGCCTGCACTCCTACCGCACTCCACCAGATCGCCACCAGGTCGCCGCCTGGTCGAACACCTCACGCCGCACCCGCTGGCAACCAACGATAGAGTGTCGCCACCGACACGCCGAGGTTGCGCGCAACGTCCTTCGGCGGTGTGCCGCTGTCCAGCAGCTTGCGGGCGGCGGCGATCTTGCTGCCGGTCATTTTCGGCCTGCGTCCGCCTGTTCGCCCGAGCTTGCGCGCGGCCTCAAGCCCTGCGCGTGTGCGCTCGGCTGTTAGCTCTCGCTCCATCTCCGCGAGCGACGCCATAACGTGGAAGAAGAAGCGGCCTGCGGGCGTGCCGGTGTCGATAGCGTCGGTGAGGCTCCTGAACTGCGCGCCGCGCGACTGGAGCACGCCCACGAGATCCACAAGCTGCTTGACGCTGCGCCCCAGGCGGTCGAGCTTCCAGACAATGAGCGTGTCGCCGCTTCGCAGCATCGCCAATGCCTCGGCCAAGCCCGCGCGGTCGGCGCGTGCGCCGCTTGCCTTGTCCTCGAAAACACGCTCGCATCCGGCACTGGCGAGCGCGTCGAGCTGGAGCGCGAGATTTTGGTCTTGCGTGGAAACGCGGGCGTAGCCGATCAGCATTCGTTGTCCTTCTCAAAACTCGTTGCAAGCATAGGCAATCGCGAAAGCGATTGCAAGAACGGTTTTCGAGAACGCCAAGTCGTTGAGTTGCCGCGCTGCCTCGCGCGCCCTGGTGGTGCGCTCAAAAACCTTCGTTTTTGCGAATCAGCCGAAAAGCTCGCTGTGCGAGCCGAGCCGCGCCAGTCGCAGCGTGTCGGCGTCGGATTTTCGGTAGACCAGAAGGAGATCGGGCTTGAGGTGGCATTCGCGGTAGCCTGCCCAATCGCCGGAAAGGTCGTGATCGCGGTAGCGTGCATCGAGGACTTGATCGGTCGCCAGTGCGATCAACACCGGCTTGAGCACATCATCGAGCGTGGCGCGGTGCTGTCCCTTGGCCTCTCGCTTGTAGTCGCGCTTAAAGGCCGAGGCGCGATCAATCGTTCTCATGCAGATCGGCCATCAGGTCATCCACGCTTGCAAACCTCTGCCCCTTGCCTGCTTCCAGCTCGGCAATGGCTTTCTTGGTGGTGGCGTTGGGCACCTTTACATCGAAGGGCAGGCGGTGCTCGTCGGCGATTCGCAGCATCAGCAAGCGGATCGCGTCGGAGATCGACAGCCCCATTGCTTCGAGCGCGACGGCTGCGCGCTCCTTGGTGTTGGTGTCGATGCGGGCGCGAACGTAGGTGTCGGCAGTCATGGCGAGTTTCCGAGAGGCTTAGGCGTTTGAATTGTAGTCCCGTTGGGACTACATCAATCCACACGGATCTCGAACCGGATGCCGAGGCAGTCGAACAGCTTTGCTGCAAGCGCTTCGCGCTCGGCCTCGCTCCATGCACCGGGCACGCCGTCCACGATCAACAAAACAAACGGCGCGCGTTGGTCGGGTGCGCGCTCGATGCGCGGCGCGCGAAACATCGGGAACCCACACGATAAACCGCGCATCGAGCGTGAGCGGGAATGATGCGTCCTGGAAGGTCTTGGCCGTTATCGGCTCAAGCAAGCCGTGGAGCGCGGCCACGGGATCTTGATGCTGATTGCGCGGGGCCTTTTCGATTTCATCGAGCACGATTACGGGCGAGACGTGATCGCCGAAGGCCAGCGCATCGAACACGATGCCCGTCTTCGTGTTCGACCACATCGCCGCACTGCCCGCAAGCTGACCGCCGCTTTGCGCGTTGTCCATTTGCAGCCGGTGGCTCGGAAGCCCGAGCGCGGCGCTAACCTCGGTTGCGAAGTAGCTCTTGCCGATGCCCGGCCCGCCAACCAACAAAATCGGGTCGATCTGCAAGGGCTTGCGCGCGGCCTGGGCGCGGTCGGCCATGTCTGCCGCACCGGATTCGCGCATGCGCTTGATCTCGGCGCTGTCGAACAACTGCACGCGCCCCGGCACGCGGTCAAAGCGCAACGGATGCTGCTCGTGCGGCTCGGTCTGCAACTGCACGTCTGGAACGTGTCCAGCTTCGCCCTTGGGGATGCGCTCAAGGACAGGCTCCCCCGAGGCGTTGCGCATGGCCTCGATGGCGGCCGGGCCCACGCGCAGAAGATCTCGCAGGGTCGCGAGGATCAGGAAGAACGCTTGCGCTCCGGTGAGCACCACATATCCCACCGGGGCATACAGCTACGCACGCCGCGCCTTGGAGCCCACCAGCAAGGCGAGGAACAACGGTAAACCGTTGGTGTTGTCGGTGGCATGCTCGACGATGAGCAAGGGCTCCGCGAATGGCCGCGGCGGCGCTGGCAACGGATAGGTGATGGCCTTGAGGGTGTTGGGCTCGGTAAACACCTGGGCCAACCAGCCATAAGCATGGTTTTGTAGCACCGAGGCCGCGAGATGCAGGGCGGGTGCGCACACCCAGTCGGCGAGCTTCCACCACGCCAGGGTGAAGGCGAGGAGCGCGGCGACCACGCGCAGGCAAAATCCAGGCATCGGCACGGGCTCTGGCTCAGGCGGGCGTTGCGTCGGCCGGGGCCGGAAGGCCCTTCGTCATTCACCGGACCCAGCCGATCCAGATGGCGAGGACGTCGAGCATGATCAGGCCGCCGAGGACCACGAGAAAGATGATGCGGAAGCGCAGCATGGTGTCGGAGACTATATACCAAGACCGTACGCCGTCACGCGGGCGGCCGGAGAACCAGCCACGGGGCCAGCCGGCGCAGCCCGCCACTCAGGCGGTCGCGCAGGGCTCCATGGTGGAGCAGCACCCCGCCGAGCAGGCCGATGAGCGAGCCCACCACGGTATCGAGCAGGCGGGCGTGCAACAGCGCAACGACCTCGCCGCCGCCAAGGTGCGCGGCGTCGGCGAGCAGGATGGTCAGCGGCGTGATGAACATGGCGGCGACGCCGTAATTGCGCACCACCAGGGTCTCGACCAGAGTGGTGAGCACCAGCACCGACGACGCAATGCCCCACGGGCCGAGCGGCAACCGCAGCAGCACCCAGGCCAAGCCCACGCCGGCCACCGTGCCGACAATGCGCTGCAACTGCTTGGTCCACACCGCGCGCAGTGACGCCGCCTGAATGACCGCCAGACAGCTCACCGGAACCCAGTAGGGCCGCTGCATGCCCAGCAACTGCGCCACCCCCAGCGACACGCCCACCGCCCCGCCAATGATCACCGCGTCGTAGACCACCACGTCGAAGGTGGGCTCGGGAATGGGCGGCACGGGCATGGGCTTGCAGCGCCGAAGGGTGTGGAGGCTGTAGACGAAGGCCACGCCGCAGGCCGTGAGGGTGCCGAGCGCGAACAGGCCCACGTTGTAGGGCAGCTGCTCGACGTGCGGCATGGGCGTGTAGGCGCCAATGGCCGCGGACATGATGAAGAACACCCCGCCCGGCGGCCCGACGCGGTAGGCCCGCAGGGTCATCATGGTCAGCACCGCCATGAAGGTCAGCGCGGGAAACTGCAGCACGGCGGCGAAATGGCTCGCCAGGCCCAGGGCGTAACACAGCACCATGGCGCTGGCGCAGGACATCAGCCACAACATGCGGTGCTGCAGCGGCGTGTCGGGCAGGTAGAGGAAGGTCATGCCCCCGAGCGAGGAAATGAGCCCGTCGCCGATGTGTCCGAAGTACGCCCCGGTGAACAAGGGCAAGCCCGAGGCACATGCCGCCGCCACCGGCATGGTCCACGGACGGTCGGTGGGGTGAACGGCCGCCAGGCGCGCGAGCTCGGCGCGGGCCAGATGGAGCAGCCTCGGAACACCGCGGCGAGGGCCGCTGCGCGGCCCGGTCATGCGCGCGCCCTCCCCGCCGTCCCGCGGCGGGACGCGCCTCCCGCGGCCAACATCCTCGTGCGCATCGGTCTCTGCACCATGTGCTCCATCTTAGGTTCACGCCTGGATTCGCGCTGCGCCGTCATCGCGGGCCCACGCATCGGGAACTTGTCGTCGCCGAACTGACTCCACGCATGCAGAACCTTGCATCACCTGCGTCATCGGAGCCGGAGCACAGGAGTCCATCACCTATGCCTTTGCGCTGTCTCGTTGGCTCTATGTGCAGTCGGAGCACTACAGGCCCGACGACCAGGACCACCTGCGCTGGGTGCATACCGTCGAGACACCAACCGATGGACCCAAAGGGCCCGGCTGGCACTTTGGCCGACGCGGCCGGGCCGGAGATTTTGGCGAATTCTGGACGGGTCACGTCACAGGGCGTCATTGGGGATTGAAGCAATACACCGGCCAGAAATACCTGATGTGGATGTCCGACGCCGAGGACTGCAACCTGACGGAGTGGTAAACATGAGAACCCTTACTTGGCGTAACACCACGCGCCTCATCGCCCCGGCTTGCGTGATGCTCGCTGCCCTTGTGAGCCAGCCCGGTGTCGCCTGCATTCCGTTGCCCGGGGCCTCAGGCCCGCCTTGCGTGAAGACGGGAAAGCTCAACGTTTTTGGCCTCGACGAACTTCCACCATGGATGCGCAAGGACGCCCGCGTTGCAATCGAACGTCAAGCCACCGCGGTGACCACGGACCAGAACGACGAGCGCGTGGACGACGATGACTGGGAATGGCCCGCGCCCCCCGAGGGGCTGTATCCCGATCACGCGAGCATGAACCAGGGCCGCCTCATCATCCAGCCCAGGGACGTTTCACGCACCGAGCTTGGGACATACCGATTCCTCGGCCTGGAGGACGACACCGCGAACCCGGGTGAACCCGTCATGACCGTGACGCGCCAATTCGAACGCCCTGACGGCGTGATCCTCTCACTCACGGAAAACGCCCTGCAAGGCAGCGGTGCCGCCGTGATGGTGCGCGAACTCATCCATGACTGGGTCGGCCCGTGGCCTGCGGTGTTCACGGTGCAGCGCGCACCATCCGGGCGTGTGCGCTCGGTGCTCGACTGGACCGACGACGGAACCGACTTCACCCTGATGGTGCTCGACGACGTGCGTCGGCCGCGCGGCGACGCCGCGTACGACAAGGCGTGGCTGTTCCGCCTGGCGCAGGAGATCGAGGACGGCGCGGGCACGCACGGCCGATGATGCCCCTGGCCGCGCCCGCAGTCTTCACGCACCGCCCCTCGGCCGAACACCCTCACGCGAACCACATCACGCGAACTCCATCACGCCGCGGCCTTGTTCGCCTCCTTGTTCGCCTCCTTGCCCGCGGCGCGCTCGCGCGCCATGGTCATGGCGGTGTCCTCGATCATGTCCTCCTGACCGCCCACCATGCCGCGGCGCCCCAGCTCCACCAGGATGTCGCGCGCGGGCACCCCGTACTTCGCCGCCGCGCGCTTGGCGAACAGCAGGAACGAGCCGTATACCCCCGCGTACCCCAGCGTCAGCGCGTCGCGGTCGATGCGGATGGGGAAGTCCATCATCGGCACCACCAGGTCTTCGGCCACGTCCTGGATCTTCCACACGTCCACGCCCGTGTGCACGCCCATGCGGTCGAGCACCGCCACCAGCACTTCCATCGGCGTGTTGCCCGCCCCCGCCCCCAGCCCGGCCGAGGCCGCGTCGATGCGGTTGGCCCCCGCGGCAATGGCCGCGATGGAGTTGGCCACGCCCATGGCCAGGTTGTGGTGTCCGTGAAAGCCCAGCGCCGTCTCAGGTCTCAAGGCGGCGCGCACCGCCGCGATGCGCGCCGTCGCGTCCTCGGGCAGCATGTAGCCGGCCGAGTCGGTGACGTAGATGCAGTTCGCCCCATACCCCTCCATGAGCTTGGCCTGCTTCACCAGGCCCTCGGGGGAGTTCATGTGCGCCATCATCAGGAAGCCCACCGTGTCCATGTCCAGCTTGCGCGCCATGGTGATGTGCTGCTCGGACACGTCCGCCTCGGTGCAGTGCGTGGCCACGCGGATGGTGCGCACGCCAAGGCCGTGCGCCATCTGTAGATGGTCCACCGTGCCGATGCCCGGCAGCAGCAGCGCGGAGACGCGTGCCTTCTTGAGCAGCGGAATCACCGCGCCCAGGTACTCCTCGTCTGTGTGCGCCGGGAAGCCGTAGTTCACCGAGGATCCCCCCAGCCCGTCGCCGTGGGTCACCTCGATCAGCGGCACCCCCGCCTCGTCCAGCCCGCGCGCCACCGCGCGCATCTGCTCCAGACTCATCTGGTGGCGCTTGGGGTGCATACCGTCGCGCAGTGTCATGTCGTGCAGGGTGACCTGCCGTCCTTTGAGATTGCTCATGGTTCTTGGTCCTTTCAAGCGGCAACGGCTTCGAGCTGCAGGCGTCCGGCCAGCATCTCCTCGGCGAACATCTCGGCGGTGCGCGCCGCCGCCGCCGTCATGATGTCCAGGTTGCCGGCGTACTTGGGCAGGTAGTCCCCCAGGCCTTCGACCTCGAGGTAGATCGACACGCGCTTGCCGTCGACCACCGGGCCGTTGACCAGGCGGTAGCCGGGCACGTACTTCTGCACTTCGCGGATCATGGCGTGAACCGACGCGGTGATTCGCTCCTGGTCGGGCTCGCCCTCGGTGAGGCAGTGCACGGTGTCGCGCATGATCAGCGGCGGCTCGGCCGGGTTGATGATGATGATGGCCTTGCCCTTCTTCGCCCCGCCCACGCGCTCCACCGCGCCCGCCGTGGTGCGCGTGAACTCGTCGATGTTCTTGCGCGTCCCAGGCCCCGCCGAGCGCGACGACACCGTGGCCACGATCTCCCCGTACGCCACCGGCTGCACGCGCGAGACGGCGGCGATCATCGGAATCGTCGCCTGCCCGCCGCAGGTGACCATGTTCACGTTCATCTCGCGCTTGCCGACGTGCTGCGCCAGGTTCACCGGGGGCACGCAGTACGGGCCGATGGCCGCGGGGGTGAGGTCGATCATCAGCGCGCCCTCGGCGTTGACCTTGCGGCTGTTGTCGGCGTGGGCGTAGGCGCTGGTGGCTTCGAACACGATCTGCACGCCGTCGGCACGCATATGGGGAATGAGGCCATCCACGCCTTCGTGCGTGGTCTTCAGGCCCAGCTCGCGCGCCTTCTTCAGGCCGTCCGATTCCGGGTCGATGCCCACCATCCACACCGGCTCCAGCACCGGGCTGCGCCGCAGCTTGGCCAGCAGATCGGTGCCGATGTTGCCCGGCCCGATCAGGGCGCATTTGATTTTGTTGCTCATGGTCATGCTCCAAGCCTTTTCAAGGATTCAGTTCAGACAAAGCGCACCGAGGCGCTGCCCAGCCCGCCGATGGACACACGGAAGGCATCCCCCTTCGCACAAGGCGACATCGCCGCCAGCGCCCCCGACAGAATCACCTCGCCCGCCTTCAGGGGAATGCCCAGGCGCCCCAGGGTGTTGGCCAGCCACGCCACCGCGTTCACGGGCGAGCCCAGCGCCGCCGCACCCGCTCCCGTGCCGATGACCTCACCGTCTTTCTCAAGCACCATGCCGCAGGTGTAGAGATCCACCTTGCGCGGGCTGACCGCGCGGTCGCCCAGCACGAACACGCCGCACGAGGCGTTGTCGGCCACGGTGTCCTGGATCTTGATCTTCCAGTCGCGAATGCGCGAATCGACGATCTCGAAACAGGGCATCACGAAATCGGTGGCCGCCAGCACCGCGGCGTTGGTCACGCCCGGCCCCATGAGGTCCTTCTTGAGCACAAAGGCGATTTCCCCCTCCGCCTTGGGCTGGATCAGGGTGTCCAGCGGCACCGCGGCGCCTTCGCCGTACACCATGCCCGAGAGCAGCCAGCCGAAGTCGGGCTGGTACACCTTCAGCATGTTCATCACCGCGGCCGAGGTGACGCCGATTTTCTTGCCGACCACGGTTTCTCCGTCCTGCATGCGGCGCGCGATCAGGCGCTGCTGGATGGCGTAGGCGTCCTCGATGGTGAGGTCGGGGTGGGCGTCGGTGAGCGGATCGATGACGCGGCGGGTACGCAGGGCGTCGAACAGTTCGTCGCCCAGGGTGGAGGTGAGTTGGGTGTTCATGCGGCGAGGAAGTCCAGGACCATGCGGTTGAAGGCGTCGGCGTGCTCCCACTGCGCCCAATGGCCGCAACGGCGGAACACGTGCAGGTCGGCGTTCGGAAGGTTCCACAGCAGGCGCAGGCCGACGTCCATGGGCACGAAGCGGTCGTCGCGCCCCCAGATGATGAGCGTGGGCGCCTTCACCGTGGCCAGGCGCGGACCGAAGTCGGTGAACTGGCGGGGATTGAGGTCGATACTGCGCACGAAGTTCTCGAGGTGCTCGCGCCGCGCGAGCATGGCGTCCATGCGCATGCGCAGCAGGTCCTCGGTGAGGGCGCTGGGGTCGAACACGAACAGCTGCATCATGCGATGCAGGTTGTCCAGCGTGGGGGCGCGGTAGAGCTGCTGCAGCGCCTTGATGCCTTCGGTGGGTTGCGGCACGCCCTGGCTCGGGCCGCCGGTGCCGCCACCCATCAGCACGAGCCGGCCCACCTGCTCGGGGTGCGCGAGCGCGAAGGCCACGGCGGTGTGGCCGCCCATGGAGTTGCCGATGAGGTCGACCGGGCCGGTGATCCCAACCGCGTCCAGCAGGCCCTTGAGGGCGCGCGCGTTGAGCTCGGAGCGTCCGCCGTCGCAGACCACCGGATCGCTCTCGCCCCAGCCGGGGAAGTCGAGCAGCAGGACGCGGTAGCCGGCCGAGACGAAGGGCTCGAGGTTGCGATGGAAGTTGGCCCAGCCCGTGGCGCCGGGGCCCGAGCCGTGCAGCATCACCACGGTGCGGGCATGCTCGTGGCCGAGGTCGTTGTAGTGGATCTGGAATTCGCGCTCGCCGTCGCGGAAGCGCGCGAAGCGGCTGCTCGACGCCGGGTCGAGCGGTGTGGACGTGGACATGGTGGGTTCCTTTGCGGGTGGGCGTGATCGTCAGGCCCGCAGCCGGTCTTGGTGACGACTGTTCAGGCCAAGATAGGTTTCGATGACACGGGGGTCGTTGCGAAGTTCCGCCGACGGCCCTTCGAGCTTGATGCGGCCGGTTTCGAGCACGTAGGCGTGATCGGCAACTTCCAGCGCGGCGCGCGCGTTCTGCTCGACCAGCAGCACCCAGGCGGTGGCCGGCGCGTGCCCGCCTTCGAGGGCGCCCATGGTGAGCGCCCCCCAGGAGAGAAAATCCCCCTGCGTGACGAAGACGATGCGCGTGACCGCGAACACCGTCACCAGGGCCAGGGCGAGAAGCGCGTAGACGGCGCCGTTGGTGAGGCCGTCCTGCGCCAGCGATGCGAAGATCTGTGAATCCACGTCCGGGTCCTGGCGCCGCGATCAATGGGCCAAGGTCCAGCGGCCCTGGTGGATGGTCACCATGACGATGGCGGCGGGGTCATAGCCCGCGTGGTCATCGGCGTGCATGGTGTACACGCCGTTGCTGCCCACCAGGTGCGAGGTCTTCTCCAGGGCATCGCGCAAGGCCGTGCGGTACGCCACCGTGCCGGGCTTGGCGCCGCCGTGCTCCGCTTCGGAGGCAGCGTGACTGAGCAGCAGCCAGGCGTCCCAGGTCGCGCCGGCGATGGTGGTGCACGAGCCGGGGCCGTTCTTGGCTTCCACCGCGTGCATGAAGGGCACGCCCACGTTCACGGTTTCATGGCTGGCGGGGAGCTGATCGGCCACCAGCACGGGGCCCACCGGCAGGCGGGTGCCTTCGACGGACTTGCCGCCGACCTTCAGGAACTCACGCGCGGCCACGCCGTGCGATTGGTAGATGAGGCCCTTGTAACCGTGGTCGCGCAGCGTGATTTCGGGCAGGGCCGCGGCGGTGCCGGATCCGCCGATGAACACGGCGTCGGGCTTGGCGGCCATCACCTTGAGCACCTGCGCCAGCACGCTGGTGTCGGTGCGGGCGAAGCGCTCCTGGTCGACGGTGTTGACCTTGCCGGCACCCGCCTTGGCGAGCGCCTTGGCGAGGATATCGCCCCAGGCGTCGGAGAAGCCGATGTAGCCCACGGTATGCACCTTGTGCTCGACCATGTCGGCGACGATGCGTTGCACCATCAGGTCGGCCGAGGGCTCGGTGCGGAACACGTAGGCGCGGCGGGGACCCGACACGTCGAGGGGGGCCACCGAGATCATGGGGGTCTTGCCCTCATTGGCGATGTCGGCGACGGCCATGGCCGTGGTGATGAGGTTGGGGCCGAGAATGGCGTCGACCTTGTCGGAGGCGATGAGCTGGCGCGCGTCCTTGACCGCGTTGGACGGATCGGATCCGTCGTCAAGCATGATCACGTGGACCTTCTGTCCGTTGAGGGTCGGCGGAATGAGCGCCACTGCCTTGCGCGTTTCGGCGCCCAGCGCGGCCGCCGGCCCGGTGAGGGAGGCGATGACGCCTACGTTGACGTCCGCGAACGCGGGCACCGCCGCGAGCGCGCCGAGGCAGGCCACCAACATCGTTTTCAACTTCATGCTCTTGTCTCCTTGGGTCGAGCTTTTGTCAGACTTCATTCAGACTTCAAACGGCGAGCGGCAGGCTCTTGAAGCCGCCGTCGGCGTACAGCAGCGCGTCGTCCACGGCGCCGTTGCGCACGTCGAGGACTTCGCACAAAAAGGCGAGGTGGGTGCTCTCGTCGAACACCTTCACCACCCTGCAATCGAAATTCACCAGCGCCCCGTCCAGCACGGGGCTGCCCGTGACGGCGCGCGTCCATTGGCCGTACGCGAAACGCGCATCGCCGATCACGCCGTCGATGGCGCCGGCGAAGGCCTGCGCCACCTCCTGGTGGGCCTGGCCGAGCAGGTTCACGCACAGCGCGCCGCTGTCGACGATGAGGTTGCACGCGCGAACATTGCGGTTCACGAACACGACTAGACGCGGCGGATCGGCGGTGACCGAGCACACCGCCGTGGCGGTGAGACCCGCGCGCATGCCCTGGTGCTCGGCCGTGATGATGGCCACCGCCGACGCGTGGCGGCGCATGGCCTGGCGCTGCTGCGCCGAGGTCACCATGGGTTTGGGCGCCAGCGCCGGATCGGGGCGCCAGTCGAGCCACTGGTTGATCTCGGCGTCGGCCGCCGCGGGCGAGGTGGCGGCGACGGTCATGATGCGGCCACGGTCACGCCAAAGGGGTTACCGGGAGGCAGGGGGTTGCCGAACAGATGGCTTCCCAGCAGCTCGCCGATGTTGTCCTGGTTCTGGGTGATGTGGTTGGCCCCCACCAGGATGTCGCGCATCTGGCGCTGCATGGGGTTGTTCAGCCACACGCCGCGCGAGGCGTAGCTCCACGCCTCGTCGGTGTTTTGCAGCACGCGGGTGGTGGCGCCGAGAATCTTGGCGCTGGCCTCGCCCAGGCGCCCTTTCACGAAGGGATCGTTCACCGCTGCGCCGACGGCCTGGTTGAGGTTCTGCCGCGGCACCATGTGATCGATGTACAGGTCCACCATGCCGCGCGCCATGCCGATGATCACCGACGACACGGCAGCGTAGAACACGTAGAAGAACGGCATCTTGTAGAGGTTGGGCACGCCGCCATGGCTCTCCTCGCCATAGGCCGCGATGACGTGGCTGCGGTAGGCGGGCACGAACACGTCGCGCAGCAACAGGCGCTTGCTTCCGGTGCCAGCCAGGCCGACGACGTGCCAGTCGTCCTTGATCTCGAAGTCGCCGCGCTGCACCCAGCACGAGCGGAACACCTGCTGCCCGTCGGATCCTGTCACGCGTCCGCCGATGAAGGCGCCGCCTTCGGCGTGGTCGCAGCCGCTGGAGGTGAGCCAATCGCCGTTGAGGCGGTAGCCGCCGTCGACCGCCGTCACCGTGCCGAACGGCGCATACGACGACGACACCAGACGGCTGTCATCCGCGCCCCAGAGCTCGTCGCCGCAGCGCGGGTCGAGCAGGCCTAGCTCGAAGGGGTGCACGCCGAGCACCATCACGTTCCATGCGCTCGACGGGCAGCCGCGCGCCAGCTCCATCAGCACCTTGTTGAGCACGTTGGGATGCATTTCGTAGCCACCCCAGCGGCGCGGCTGCAGGATGCGGAAGAACCCCGCCTCTTTGAAGTCGCGGATGGTCTCGACCGGCACCATGCGGGCCTTCTCGGTCGCGTCGGCGCGTTCGCGCAGCACGGGAATCAGGGCCTGCGCGCGGGCCACGATCTCTTGTTCGATAGGAATGGCTTGGTTTGTCATGACGTGTATGTCTCCGTGGTGGTCGCCGCTCCGGCGGACAGGGGTTCGGCGCTCACCACGCCATACCCGGCAATCCACTCGGGAATCGGTCGATAGAAGTCCAGCCGCCCCCGGTAGGCACCGAGCGACGACAGCGCCGCGAACGCGGCAACCCAATTGCGGATCTCATGCGTGGAGCGGCCCGCGGCCTTCGATATCTCGTCGATATCGAAATCGTCTACGTCGCGCAGGCGCCCTTGCAGGAGAAGGTCGATGAACGCCTGGTCCCACGCCGGATTGAGCGGCGTCAGCGGCGAATCCGGCGCGCCGCAGACCTTGCCCGCCGCGATGGTGCGGGCCTGGCGCGCGGCGCGGGCCTCGGGCGTGGGGTTGCGCCCGGCGATGAGAAACTCCGCGATGTCTTCCTTCGCGCCGGCCAGCAAGGGCACGGGCGGTTCGTGCGACAACCCCCGCTGCCCACGATGAGTGTGCGCCGGCCAAGCCCGGCGATGAAGCGGCCCACGCTCTCGCCAAGCTGCCGGATGCGTCGGTAGGGGCTGAAGGGCGGGGCCACCGAATTGATCACGATGGGCAGCACCGGGTAGCGCGTGAGGCTGCCGGTCAATTCCACGAGGGTTTGCGTGCAGCCGTGATCGACCTGAAGTCGGTGCGAGACGGTGACATCGAACGCGTCGTCGAGCAGATGCCGGGCGAGGCCCTGCGCCGCGGCCCGGTCTACCGACAAGGAGCCGGTGGGCGTGCCGTAGTCACCTACGGAGTCCGCGCCAGCGGCCACGACGAACTGCGGCATGAGGTCGTAAAACAGACCGTTGTAATGGTCGGGCGCGAACAGCACGATGAGCTCGGGGTCGAACGCCTCGACCTCGCGCCGGGCCTGCGCGATGACCGCATCGACGGCTCGGGTGACCTCCTCGCCGGGATCGTTCAGGCCCCGCAACGGCGTGTGCGAAAGGCACTTCAACAAAGCGGAATTCATGCGGCCGTGTCTCCTTGATTTCTTATTGCGAAAGAATTCTAGGAATCGACCCCCGCGGGTGAAAATCGAATACGATGCACGTGCACTCCTTGCACATCGTTGTTTTTATTACTTTTATTTCTCCATGCGCGACACGACCTACAGCCCGGTGCAGGGCCTCAGCCGCGGTCTGGCCATTCTTCGCGCCATCAACCGCGCGCCCGGCGGGTGGGCCGGCATCACCGACGTGGCGCGCGCCACGGGCCGGCATCGCCCCACCATGCGGCGCCTGCTCGAGACCTTGCCGCGCGAGGGGTATGTGCGTCGCAGCGCGTCCGACGACAGCTATCGCCTGAGCCTGAAGGTGCGGGAGTTGAGCGAGGGGTTCACCGACGACGCCTGGATCGCCGAACTCGCCGCTCCCGTGCTGGGCGCGCTGCTCAAGCAGCTCGTGTGGCCGTCGGACCTGTGCACCCTGCACGGAGACTGCATGCTCGTGCGCGAGACCACGCACCGCTTCAGCGCCCTGTCCTTTCACAAGGGACTGATCCGCCTGCGCATGCCCATTGTGTTCACCGCCGCGGGGCGTGCGTTTCTCGCGCACTGCGCCGACTCCACGCGCGAGAGCGTGCTCGAACTCCTTCAAACGGGAAGCGATGCGCAGCAGGCCGCGTTCGCGCGCAACCGCGCGCTGGTCGAGCCCATGCTCGAACGCGTGCGCCGGCAGGGCTGGGCAACCAACGATGGCGACTGGGCGAACGAGCCCAAGATCGCCGCCGTGGCCATGCCCATCCGCCACCGCGGCGACGCGCTGGGCAGCATCAACGTGGTCTACCTGCGCCGCGCCCTCACCCCGGAGCAGGCCGCCGAGCGCCTCGTTCCGCCGCTGCGCGAAGCAGTGCAGGAGATCGAGGTGCAGCTACGCCGGTTCGAGGGTGAGCTCGAACACGACGCCGTCGGATGATGGCGAGGGTCTGCCCAACACCTGCGCAAACCCCTCCGCATGGCGCTCGGCGCGACGCAGCAGGACCTGGGGTCGACTGCTCGCCATCAGATGCCCAGCGCAATCGCGCCGCTGAGGCGGGGTCGATGCCAGAATGCCGCAATCAAGCGGGGGAGGCGAAGTGTCTGGAAGGTCGGCATACGTCGATCATGCGATGCGGGCTGGTGAGAATGACATCCTACGGATGCTCGCCTCCTCCCCAATCCCGGACATGACTGTGTCGCCCCCCGACAAAGCTGCGGTCGTCGGACCGATGGATCAACATGTGTCGGTGCGCTCCCAGGCGCCGCCGCTCAGACGTCGATGGACGCCGCCGTCTTCGTCGATACGGAAGAGATGCAGCCAGCCGTTTTCCACCAACTGCAGTACCAGCGGGTGGCGGGCGATGATGTCGTCGACCGCCACCCGGGGAGCCTCGAGAAACACGGAAAGGCGCAGCGGCTCATGCACCCAGCGCTTGCCGTCGTGCAGCGACTGCAGCGGAAGGCCGACGCGCAGATCGCCACCGTTACCCTCCAGTACGCCGATGGCGCCGCCCACCACGTTGTGCAGGACCTTGTTGCCGCTGCCGAAGCGCCGGTTGTCGACCACCGAGCCGTAGTACTGCATGTTGATCCAGTTCGCCACGATCATGGGCGCGGTCATGATCAGTTCCAGAACCTTGAACTCGGTGTCTCGCTCCCAGCGGTACTCATGCAGGAAGGCACGCCCGCCAAGATCCATGCCTGCCGTGCGCGACCGGGGAGCGGCGATGAACGCCGCGTTGTTCGCCAGTGCCCATTCGGGTCTGACCTGCGACCAGTCGCGGCTGCGCGCACGAACGTCGCTCCTGACAGCACGGTCGGTCAGGTCCGCCGTGCCCAGCAGCGCGGCACGCTCCATGCGTGCAAGGTCACCGGCTTGCTCGAGCCAATCGCGCAACCGCACGAGCCCGGATGCGAGCGCCGCGGGAACCTCTTCGGTATCGAACAGCCGCACCTCGTCCGTGGTGGTGTCGTGCAGGCCGGCGATGAACCAGGTGTCTGCCGGGATGCGGATGCCGCGCTCGTCCAGGCCATGGCGCACGGCGGGGTCATTCATCAGTGCGGCCACGACGCGGGCACTGGCCTCACCGGTCTGGCCAGCGCAGGCTCCGCAGTCGAGGCCGGTTGCGTGCGGATTGTTCACCGTGGTGCTGCCATGGCCGGCCAGCAGCACCAGACGGGCGAAGTGATCCGTCATGGCCATGGCTCTCAGGATGCGTTCGGCGTGGCCGACGCGATCATCCTGAGGAATACCCCTGCCGGTGTGGTCCGGGCAGTCCTGCGCATCGGGGACGGTGTCGAGGCTCGGGCCGAGACGCTCCAGCACCGCCGTGTCCAGCCCCTGCTTGTTGGGGTCGGGAACCGGTCGGGTCCAGCCGAAGCTGTCGGTGAGCAGTTTCGCACCGTAGCTCAGACCAGTCGCCTCGACGAATGAGAAGCATGAGGAAGCCGAGAGCTTGAAAGCTTTCCACGCCTTGGCCAGGGCGATGCGTTCGCGCCGCTGCTGGCGAATCGCGGACGCATTTCCATTCCTGACCCGATCGTGAATCCGGTAGGCCGGATTGAAGATCACCGGCACGTGACTGCGCCCGGTGCTGGCGCCCAGCGGCACATGCTCGATGAAGATGCCGAAAAATCCGGCGAATCCGAGCGTCTGCACCGAGGGCGCAACGGTTTCCAGCGCGCGGCGGAAAACCTCCGAGCGCACGTCGATGCAGAACGCCGCCTGTGCCGCCGGCCTGGCACTCGCGACTGCACTTCGCGGCACGGTCAGCCCGGCGATGACGCCGCGCTGGAAGCCGATCTCCATGGCGTTGAGCATGATGCGATCGATCTCGGCGGAGGCTTGGCGCTTGGCCGACGGTGGGCGCATGCTGGCCGCCAGCATGTCCCGCCAGTGCGCCTCCAGCGCGGGGGATCGCTTTTGCTCGAAAAGCAACATGTCCCACATCAGTCGTATCGCCAGCAGGTCGACGATCGCGTCGTCCTGGCGGCCGGCGAGCTCGGCTTGCCAGCGCAGGTAGCGCGCCCAGGCAGCCCATCCGCCGATGCCCAGCAGCGACGCATGCAGGTAGTGCTCCACCGCCGCATCCGGAACGCCCAACCTGGCGATGGCCTGGCCAATGGCCACGCGCGGGTTCTCGGGCAGCGCAGCGGCCGCGGCGCGGAAGCCGTGCAGGCCCATCATGACAGGGCTGAGATCGAGCGTCGCGGCCTTGCGCCAGGATGCGTACAGCGACTGGCCACGCCAGGGCAGCGCGATCATCGCCTGCCCCATGTCGAAATAGTCGGCGCAGTGAAGGCTGATGCGTTCGGTGACGAAGCCCGACCACAGCCCGGCCTCGACCCGCTCGAGCACCTCGCTCACCGCCGCCATGCCAGGTTTCGGTCGCGGCGCTTCGCTCGCCAGCATGCGCTCCACGGCATCGACATCGAGGCGACTGCCGCATCGGACGACCGCCTGCTGGAGATCTTCCCGGCTGATACGGCCGCTCGCCAGTTGCTCGCGGTAATACGCGCGTGACATGTACAGGCCGCTGCCGGTCAAGCGCGTCAGGGTATCCGACGCCTGCTGGAAGCTCTGGTCGACGAGTCCGACGAACGGATTGACGGCGACGAAGTTCCTGAGCGGCCACAGCGGCGGGATGCGCGCACACGCGACGTCGATGAGGCGATCGAGTTCCCCGTCGATCGAACCCGCCGTCCTGGAGAGGTTCGCGGGCGCGTTCCGCGCCTTCATCAAGGGAATCGCGGCTTGCCGGTTCATGTCAGGGTTCATGGGAAATCGCGGTGGCGAAGGGCACGGTCTGGGTGACCGACCGCATCGCGGGGGCGGGCCAGACGCGCTGCAGCAGCCGTGTGATGTAGACGTCGATGTACAAGCCATTGCGGAGATGCATGTAAAGCCCGTCCCCCAGCGCTGTCGGGGCGTGCTTGAGCATCTGCTGCAGGGCGGTCAGTGCCAGGAATACGGCGACGATGAGCAGCGACAGGACGAGCTCGAATGCACCCGAGCCACCCTGCACCGGCACCACGCTGCCGTGCAATGCCATGTCAAACCAGGCGTGCAGCACGAAGTAGGCAACGGACACGACAACGCACAAACCCAGGCCGCGCAGAAGTCCGGCTTTACCACCGCCCATCGAGGCGGTCTGCAGCAGAAGCTGACTCGTCGCGATGACGACAATGGCTGCGGCCGCCATCAGCGCCGGATCGCGCGCCAGCGTGACGCCGAAGGCTGCGCCGACACCGACCGCCACCAAACCGCTGGCGATCAGGGCAACCAGCATGCGCACGGCGTGGAAGCCCCCCGGCGCGTCGACCAGGTCGGGCGCACGGAACGTGTCGACACCACTGCCGGATGCGAGAAAAGCGTGAGCCTTGTAGAGCGAATGGGCCACGAGATGCAACATGGCCAGGCTGTACAAGCCCAGGCCGCACTCGAGGAGCATGAATCCCATCTGCGCCGTTGTCGACCACGCCAGCGACACCTTGATGCTGGTTTGCGTGAGCATGACCAGCGACGCCAGCGACAAAGTCAGCACACCGATGACCGCCAGCACGGCCAGGGCCCATGGCGAATGGGACATCACGGGACTCATGCGGATCACCAGGAAAGCGCCGGCATTGACAATGCCCGCGTGCAACAAGGCCGATACCGGCGTGGGAGCCTCCATCACCTGGATCAGCCAGCCATGAAAAGGGAATTGCGCGGATTTCAGCGCCGCACTCAACACGACGAACATGGCTGCGACGTCGAGCTCCACGGGAATCCGCCCTGACCAGGAGCTCATGCGCTGGAACATGGTCTGGAATTGCAGGGTGTGCAGCGTGGAGCCGACGAGGACGATGGCAATGAGCAGACTCAGATCGCTGATGCGGCTGGCGACGAACTTCTTGTGGGCTGACAGCGCCGCTGCCGGACGCTCGCTGTAGAACATCAGCAGCTGATGCAGACACAGGCTGGTGGCGGTCCATGCGAGCGCGAACATGAGCAGGTTGCCGGAGGCGATCAGGGTCAGGATGGCCGCGAGCGTCAACGCCAGCCATTTGTTGAAACGGCCTTGGTTGGGGTCACCATCCAGGTAGTTCCTCGCGTAGCGCGTCACCACGGCACCGACGAAGGACACAAGCAGCAGCATGATCACCGTGACGGTGTCGACGAAGACGCTGATGGCAACCGCACCAAGTCTGCCCGGCAGCGCAATGCTGCAGATGGTCCAGGCCAGTTTGCCGGTCCACGCATGCAGCGTTGCCGCCAGCACGGCACCAGCCAGAGCCAGCCAAGCCGCAGCACCGGACAAGCGTGTCATGCGGCGAGGCCGTGCGTTGGCCCATTCCGCAGGCATTAGTCCGACTGCAAACAGGATCAGGGGAGCGGCCAGCACGGGGCCACAAGCTAGAGCGTCAATCAACATGGCGACCTCCGACGCCAACGGTCAAGAATGGCATTCCATCCCATGTTCGTCGTGACGCTGGGGATGACGCGGGATGCTCTTGAAGCATGTCCAGACTCCTTGGTGGATCGATGGTTTGGTGGTTTGCGGCGCCATGACTGACCTCGCGAAAGGAGTCTACAGAGGCTTCATCAGAAATGAAAATGAATAATTATCATGCAAACAATAGCCAAACGGTTATGATTTTTGCCAGGAGGAAACCATCGTGATGCACGTCACCCTGAGACAATTGCAGGTCTTCGAAGCGGTTGCCCGACACCGGAGCTTTTCCCGCGCCGCGGAGGAGCTGCACGTGACACAGCCCAGCGTATCCAAGCAAATCCGGCAGCTCCACGAACAGGTGGAGCTGCCGCTACTGGAACAACTTGGCAAGAAGGTGTTTCTGACCGAGGCAGGTCGGGAGCTTTACGCCACCTGCGCCGACTGGCTGGAAACCTGGGGTCGATTCGAGCAGAGCATCGCCAACCTCAAGGGCCTCAAGCAGGGCAAGCTCAAGCTCGCCGCGGTGACCACGACCAAGTACTTCATGCCTCGCATCCTCGGTCCATTCTGCGCCCGGTACCCAGGGATCGACATCGCACTCGAGGTCCTCAACCGCGACCGGGTGCTGGACCGCCTGGCTCGCAACGAGGATGATCTCTACATCATGGGCGTGCCTCCGGATGCGATGGACACTGAAAGCGAGCCCTTCATGGACAATCCGCTCGTGGCGCTGGCACCTGCGAGCCATCCCATGGTGGGGCGCAAGAGCATCCCCTTCGCGGAATTCGCGCAGGAGACCTTTCTCGTGCGGGAGCGCGGTTCGGGCACGCGCATGACGACGGAGCGTGTATTCCAGCAGTTCAACGCGCCGATGAGGATCAGGATGGAACTGGGCAGCAACGAGGCCATCAAGCAAGCCGTGGCGGGCGGGCTGGGGGTGGCCGTACTGTCGCGAAGCACGCTCAATCTGGATCCGAGTGGCGGCGAGCTGGCAGTCCTCGACGTGGAAGGCTTTCCCATCATGTGTGCCTGGTACGTGGTGCGCCCCAAAGCCAAGCAACGATCCGTCGTGGCGGCGACCTTCCGCGAATTCTTGAACAGTCACCTGGCACTGCTTGTCCCGCACCAGTAAGCCAAGTCATCCGGATCCGGTCGAACGACCTGGCCCGTCCGTGCATTGTTCAGGCGACCCTTTCGGTTGCGACGCGATGCTTGACAGCCGCATCCGTGCCCTGTGCCTTTGCCGCAACCGCGCCAATCAACATCAGGCACGGCGCCCTGATCTGGCCTGTGTTCAATGGATCGCACAGAGTTTCCAGGCGGGTTGCGACGCGGCGCTCGCGCGCAGTCGAGATCGACTGCACCATCACCACCGGCGTCTGGGACGCCATGCCACCATCAAGCAGGGCGCGCCGGATCTGCGCCGCCTCGGAAACACCCATGTAGATCGCCAGGGTCAAGCCGCTCTGGACCAGCGCGGCCCAGGCCTGGGCCTGTTCGACGGACTGGCGGTGTCCGGTCACGAACGCCACCCCGGGAGCATGGCGCCGATCGGTGAGCGAGACGCCGGTGGCGGCGGCGCAGGCCGATGCCGCGGTGATGCCTGGAACCACCTCCACGCGCAGCCCCGCGGCCTGCAGCGCCTCGATTTCCTCGCCAGCGCGGCCGAACACCATGGGATCACCGCCCTTGAGACGCACCACGCGCTCGCCACGCTTGGCTTCGTGGATCATCAGTCGTTCGATGAAGGCCTGCGGCGTGCTGCGGCATCCGCCCCGCTTGCCCACGGGCACAATGCGGCAGCTGCGGCGGGCGTAGCGCAGGCAGGCATCGGAAATCAGATCGTCCACCAGCAGCACGGTGGCGTGGCGGATGCAGCGCAGAGCCTTGCGCGTGAGCAGGTCCGGATCACCCGGGCCGGCGCCGACAAGGTAGACCGGCGAGGATTGGACCGATGCGTCGGAAGTCGTGGTTTGAGGCGTCATGGCAGCGATTTGTCGTCAACTTCGGCAACCTGGAGATTGATGGCATGCACCGCATCGCAGATCAGCGCGACAAAACGGTTGAGCGCAGTGGGCAGGGCAAGGTCGCCATCGACGGCGCTGCGGGTCCAGGCGCAGCTGGCTTGCAGGTCGGTGCCCAGCGGTGGAAGAACCGCGGTGGCGGCCGGGTCATGCGCCAACTCGGCAACAGGCAGGAACCCCGCAGGCGGGCAGACCCAGAACAAGGGCGTCTGGCGCGAGGGATGCGGAACGGCCTCGCCCTCGCAGCCGTGCAGAACAAGTGCGGTCCGTCCCCGCGCATCGAGCACCTGCTGCATCATGGGGCCGTATTCGCCGTGGGTGAATCCGCTGAGCAGCAGTGACGGCCCACTGACGGGCGCCAGCAGCTTGACCAAGGTGTGGCCCGCGTTGCGCACCCCCCGCTAGCGGCGCGGGGGCCGACGCGCCCGCGGGCCCGGGGGGGGCGCCGCCGCCGCGAGGTTGGCAGGGGCGAGGGGTTTGTGGAGGCGATTGGGAGGGGGCGGATCGCGGGACGCAACG